>Ga0208940_1000001_pt1:0-217500 | contig 914666 bp, 706 predicted proteins | sample AD_JPNNA6_MetaG_FD_184445 | JGI IMG/M metagenome (GOLD analysis project Ga0208940, IMG submission 184445) | Active sludge microbial communities of municipal wastewater-treating anaerobic digesters from Japan - AD_JPNNA6_MetaG (SPAdes) (version 2) | ecosystem: Engineered > Bioreactor >... | reverse complement strand
AGGATGCGCTGCGGAAACCGCCGGATGAAACCGGGTCCCAGCACCCGCATGAAGCCCGCGAGGCACACCAGCTCCACAGCCTGCGCCTCAAGCACGTGCGCGATCGCGTCTTCGAACTCGCCCTTGGTCCGGCCTGCGCGCTCCACGCAGAACGCCGGCAAACCCAGCTCCCGCGCCCGCGCCAGTCCCGGCGCGTCGGGCTGGTCCGACACCACGCCGGCGATCACCGCGTTCAGCCGGCCCGCGGCGATGTGCCCGTGAATGGCCAGAAAATTGGAGCCCCGCCCCGAGAGCAGGATGCCCAGCCGCTTCATCGCAGGACCACCCCGCCGGCACCCGCCGTTACCGCACCGATGCGGTAGACCGCGCCCTCCGTCCCGCGCAGCATCGTCTCGACTTCGTCGGCGGCGTCCGGCGCCACGATGACCGCCATACCGATGCCCATGTTGAACACGCGGAACATCTCCGCCTCGGCCACGCGCCCCTCGCGGGCCATGAAGGTGAAAACCGGCGGCACCGGCCACGCGCCGCGGCGGATCTCCACGCTGCAGCCGGCGGGGAGGATGCGCGGGATGTTCTCCAGCAGGCCGCCGCCGGTGATGTGCGCCAGCGCCCGCACCAGGCCCCGCTCGAGGCAGGGTCCGAGCGATTTCAGGTAGCCCCGGTGCGGCCGCAGCAGCACCTCGCCCACCGTGCCGCCCAGCTCCTCGACGGGCGTCTCGGGCCAGAGCCCCAGGTGGTCGAAGAATATTTTCCGCGCCAGCGAATAACCGTTCGTGTGCAGGCCGGCTGACGGCAGGCCCAGCACGACGTCGCCGGGGCGCACCGCCGAGCCGTCGAGGATCCGCCCGCGCTCCACGACGCCCACGATGAAGCCGGCCAGGTCGTACTCGCCCGCGTCGTAGAAGTCGGGCATCTCGGCGGTCTCCCCGCCGATGAGGGCGCAGCCGAACTCGCGGCAGCCACGGACCAGTCCGTCCACCACCTGGGTCACCACCTCGGGTTTGAGGACACCGGTGGCGATGTAGTCGAGGAAGAACAGGGGCCGCGCCCCCTGGACCAGGATGTCGTTCACGCAGTGGGCCACCAGGTCGTAGCCCACCGTGTGGTGGACGCCGGTCAGAAAGGCGATCTTCAGCTTCGTGCCCACGCCGTCGGCGCTGGCCACCAGCACCGGCTCCCGCTCGGCGCCCGCGTCCAGCCGGAACAGACCGCCGAAGAGGCCGAGCTCGCTCAGCACCTGCGGATTGAACGTGGTGCGCACCAGCTCCCGGATCCGCCGTTTGGCCTGGTTGCCGGCGTCGATGCTCACGCCGGACGCGGCGTAGGAGAGTCCGTCGGAATCGTTCATGCCGTCCTCACCCGATCGGTTTGCCGGCGGAACGGCCGGCGCGTGATCCCATTGTAACCCGGCGGCCCGTCCCTGCGCAACGCCGCCGCCCGTCGGGGCGTCTTTCCGATTGATTCATCCGCCCGTCCTCATTAGAATGATTGATCGATCGAAGGAGCCTATCCATGTCCAGCCTGCTGATCCGCGACGGTGTCCTGGTGGATCCGACCGCCGGCCTCGAGCGCCCCGGGCACCTGCTGGTGCGCGACGGGGTGATCGCCGCGATCGATCCGCGCGGCGCCGCCGCCGACCGCGTGGTCGACGCGGCCGGTGCGTACGTCCTTCCCGGCTTCGTGGACATGCACGTCCACCTGCGCGAACCGGGCTTCGAGCACAAGGAGACCATCGCCACCGGTCTGCTGGCCGCCGTGCGCGGCGGGTTCACCGCCGTGGCGCCCATGCCCAACACGCAGCCCGTCTGTGACTCGCCCCAGGTGTACAAGCTGGTGCTGGACCGCGCCGCCGCCGTCCGCCTCGCGCACGTGCACCCCATCGCCGCCATCACCACCGGGAGCCGCGGCACGGAGCTGGCCGACTTGGCCCGGCTGGCGGCGCTCGGCTGCCGCGCCTTCTCCAACGACGGGCAGCCGGTCGAGGACGCGGCCACCATGCTCCGGGCAATGGAGGTCGTGCGGCGCCTCGGCGGGGTCGTCATCGACCACTGCGAGGACAAGACCCTGTCGCGGGGCGGCGCCATGCACGCCGGCCCCGAGGCCGAGCGGTGGGATGTCACCGGCCAGACCCCGCTGGCCGAGGAGGTGCACATCGCCCGTGACGTGCTCCTGGCCGAGGCGACCGACTGCCGCCTGCACATCGCCCACCTGTCCACGGCCCGCGGGCTGGAGCTGGTGCGCTGGGCGCGGCGGCGGGGCGTGGCCGTGACGGCGGAGGCGGCGCCGCACCATTTCTGCCTCTCCACCGCCGACATGCCGGGCCCCGATCCGAACTACAAGATGAACCCGCCGCTCCGGCCGCCGGCCGACCGCGACGCCCTGATCGGCGGACTGGCCGCCGGCGACATCGACGCCATCGCCACCGACCACGCCCCCCACGCGGACGCCGAGAAGGCCCGCGGCTTCCAGGACGCGCCTCCCGGCGTGATCGGTCTCGAAACCGCCGTCCCCCTGATCATGGACCGGCTCTACCACACCGGCCGGATGGGCATCGGACAGATCGCCCTGGCCTGCGCCGTCCTGCCGGCCCGGATCCTGGGCGCGCCGGCGCGCTCGCTCCAGCCGGGCGCCGCCGCGCACCTGACCCTGATCGACCCCGACCGGCCGACCGTCATCGCCCGGGACGGGTTCGCCTCCCGATCCCGCAACACGCCCTTCGAGGGCTGGCGGCTGCGGGGCGCCGTGCGGGCCACCATCGTCGACGGCGAGGTCCGCTATCATATTAATTGAAACCCGGGTGCGCCAGACCCGTAGAATGGGTTGAGTCGAGAGCGACATGCAGGAGTTCGAGCAGCACGCGATCAATCGTGTCCTCAACGGCGACAGCTCGGCCTACGAGGACCTGGTCAAGCGGTACGAGAAATCGATCGTCAACTACATCTACCGCTACATCATCAACTACGAGGAAGCTCTCGACATCGCCCAGGAGGTCTTTGTCAAGGCGTACTACGCGCTGGACTCGTACAACAACGCGTTTCGCTTCTCGACCTGGCTGTACCGGATCGCCCGGAACACCGCCATCGACTGGCTTCGTAAGAAGCAGTTGAACACCCGCTCTTTGGATGAATCCAGGACCTACAAGGACAAGGACGTGGCGCTGCAGGTCCCGACCGAGGACGACACCCCCGAGCAGATGATCTGCAACCGGGAGTTCATCCGGCTGTTCAACGACGCGGTCGAGTCGCTTCCGGACGAGTACCGCGAGGTGATCACGCTGCGCCACATCAACCACTGTTCGTACCTGGAGATCGCCGATATCTGCGATATCCCGATCGGCACCGTCAAGAACCGGATCTTCCGGGGGCGGGAGCTGATCCGCAAGAAACTGGAGGGCAAGGTCCTATGAACCCGGTCTGCTCGGAACTGAACATCATCCTTTATATTGAACGGGAGCTCCCCGAAGCGGAGATGCTGCGCACGGAACAGCACCTGGCCCGCTGCGCGGCGTGCCGCCGGCTCCTGCACGAGCACCGGCTGGTGCGGCTGACGCTGATCCGCGCCTCCGAGGTGGGGGTGCCCGCCGAGTTCACCGCCCGGGTCATGGCCGAGATCCCCTCGCCGTTCCACCGCTTCCTGACCACGGCCCGGGAGAAGATCCTCGTGGCCGCCGCCGCGATCACGCTGACGGTCGCCGGCGTCTTCTCCTATCTGGCCGGACAGACCGCACCGAACCTGGGCGGGCTGATGTCGCTTCCGTGGTGGAACCGGATCTTCGCCCAAAGCTTCAGCCTGCTGGCCGACTCCTTCCTGCTTGTGCTGTACCTGACCCGGTTCGCCCTGTCGGTCCTGCTGTTCCTCGCGGAAGGGTTCGTTTTCGGTCTGGAGGCGCTGGGCCGGCTGCTCCTGTTCTCGCCCCAGGGCCTCGGGCTCTTCCTCGCCGTGCTGGTGGTGTTCGGCTTGACGGCCGGCTGGACGTACTGGCTGCACCGGCCGCGCACCCTGAAGTCCGTCGCGGTGGGGCGCCGATGACGGTCCACCGCCTCTGCCTCACGCTGGCCGCCCTCCTGCTGCTCGCCGCCGCCGCCGGCGCCGCGGACGCGCCGGCGCCCATCACCGTTCCGCCGGGCGAGACCGCGCCGGACATCATCGTCTCCTTCTCCACCCCCGTGGTCATTGACGGCACCGCCGCCGACGGCGTCTTCGTCGCCGGCGCCGATCTCACCATCAACGGCACCGTCGCGGGCGACGTGGCGGTGATGGGCGGCCGCCTCATCATCCCGGCCGGCGGCACCGTGCGGGGCAAGGTGTTCCTGGTGGGCAGCACGTCCGCGGTCGATCCGTCCTGCAAAATCGAGGGGAAGATTTTCACCATGCCGTTCCTCGGCGGGGAAGCCCAGGCCATGTTCTCCAACCCGGCCGGCTACCTGTTGTCGGTCCAGTACGATTTCGGCTTCATCGCCAAGCGGGTGTTCTTCCTCCTGTTCTGGTTTCTGCTCGCCATCACCCTGGCCAAGCTGTTCCCGGCCCACGTGAGCTTCGCCATCACCCGCCTCAAGACCGATCCGGGCTACACCGCCGGACTGGGAGTGGTCACCATCGCCGGCGGCGCCGTGCTGCTCATGGTGGCGCTGGCGCTGTCCGTGATCTTCATCGGGATCCCCATCGTGGTGCTCCTGCTGCTGGGCCTGTTCGCCGCCTGGGCCTTCGGGATGGTGATCCTGTTCTACGCGGCGGGCGACAAGCTCCTGCGGCTGCTGCGTCGCACCGCCCCGTCGCCGCTGGCGTCGCTGGTGACGGCGACGCTGCTCTGGACGGCGATCAAGTTCCTGCCGGGCCTGTCGCTGGTGGTGAGCCTGGCGGCGCTCGTGTTCAGCCTCGGAATCACCGTGGCCACGCGCTTCGGCACGGGCGTGCCGTGGTTCCGCCGCCACCGCAAGCCGATCCCCCGCCCCGCCGGCGCCCGGCCGGCCTGATCGCCATGCCGCATCCGCGCATCCTCGTCCCCCTGCGCCAGAACCCGGGCTCGGACGACCTGTATCTTGGTCGCGATTACGCCACCGCGCTCCACGCGGCGGGGCTCGATCCCGTGTACGTCCCCCTCATCCCCGATCCGGCTTATCTGAACCGCCTGGCCGGCGCCGCGGAGGGCATCCTGCTGTCGGGGTCCAACTCCGACGTGGATCCCGCCTGGTACGGTGAGGCGCCTGCACCGGGGCTGGGTCCGGTGCAGCCGCTCCGCGACGCCACCGACCGGATTCTGCTGGAGGCGGCGCGGCGCGAGCGGCTGCCGCTGCTGGCCATTTGCTACGGCGTCCAGGCGCTGAATGTCTTTTGCGGCGGCAGCCTTCACCAGGATCTCGCCGGCGCCGGTTTCACCGCTGTGGATCACCGCCGCCCGGCACCGGGCGCGTGGGCGCACCACCCGCTGCGAGTCGCCGGCACGATCCCCGGCCTCGACGGCTTCCCGCCGGGCGAGTACCGGGTGAACAGCTCCCACCATCAGGCCATCAAGCGCCTCGGCGACGGGCTGACGGCGTTCGCCTGGTCCCCCGACGGCCTCGTCGAGGGCGTCCACGGCGACCCGGCTGGGCCGTTCCTCGTGGGCGTCCAGTGGCATCCCGAGTCATGTTGGCGCGACGACCCGCTCTCCGCCGAGCTCTTCCGCCGCTTCCGCGACGCCTGCGTCGACCAGGCGAGGCGCGAGGCTCGAGGCTAGAGACTCGTTCCCGTCTCAAAATCGTGCTCGTAATTCGTAATCGTAATCGTAATCGTACTCGTAATCGTGATCGTAATCGGTGCTCGGGGCTAGTTCAGCGGTGCGAGCACGATTACTCAGTTACTCCAGCATCTCTGCCAATTTTTGGCAGGACTTGATTAACTGAAGCCATGACTAAGATCAAGCAGCCGGCAGGCGGGGGGTACCGCTCGTGGCACCTCCATTTTGCCTGCCGCTCAGCGGTGCCTCACGAACATGGTGGATCGGTGAATCGGGAGACGGCAGACGGGCGACGGAGATGGGAGACGGGAAACGGGAAAACGATCGACAACCATCAACGATCAACGATCAACAATCGACCATCCCAGAACCTGTGAGCTTGCAAACCTGGAACCTGCGAACATTCCAACATTCAAACCTTCAAACGGCGCGAGTGCGATCACGATTACGAATCACGACTACGAATTACGATTACGAACAATGAGCACGAACCATCAACCATCAACCATCAACCGTTTCGCGGGCCGAAGATCGCCGTGCCCACGCGGACATACGTCGCCCCCTCGGCGATGGCCGCCTCGAAGTCGTTCGTCATCCCCATGGACAGCTCCTCCAGCCGCGCCGCCCCCCGGCAGCGCCCCGCCCACTCGTCGCGCAGCCGGCGCAGCTGCCGAAAGTAGGGCCGCACCGCCTCCGGGTCGTCAAGGAACGGCGGCACCGCCATGAGCCCCTCCACGCGCACGTGCGCCAGATCGCCCGCCGCTTCGATGAGCGCGGGCAGCGCCTCGGGGCGGCAGCCCGACTTGGCGGCCTCGCCGGCCAGGTTCACCTCGATCAGGACGGGCAGCGTGCGCCCCGCCTCGCGGCAGCACGTCTCGAGGCGGTGCAGGAGCGCGACGCTGTCCACCGAGTGGATCATTGCGAACAGCTCCACCGCCCGCCGCGCCTTGTTCCCCTGCAGGTGGCCCACCAGGTGCCAGGTGAAGGCGCCGTCGCCGGCGAGCGCCGGGATCTTCGCCGCCGCCTCCTGGACGCGGTTCTCGCCGAGGATCAACGGACCCAGCGCCGCGAGCTCGCGGATGGCATCGGCGGCGACGGTCTTCGACACCGCCACCAGCCGCACCGACTCCGGCGCGCGCCCGGCGGCGCAGGCCGCCCGGGCGACCCGTTCCACCACGTCCCGGTACCGTTCGCAGAGTGTGCTCACGCGGCGCCTTCCCAATGCCATGCCCGGTTTCGATTATAGGGCCGCACCCGACACGATGTAAAGGTGGCGTCCCGGACCAGGCGCAAAGTGTGCTAAGATGGCCGGCGCAAGAGGAGCGCCGATGGCAGCACCGACACCGGGACACTTCATCACGTTCGAGGGCGTGGAAGGCTGCGGGAAGACCACCCAGATCCTCCGCCTGGCCGATCGGCTGCGGGCGCGCGGCCTCCCCGTGACCCTCACCCGCGAACCCGGCGGCACCCCGTTCGGACAGGCCGTGCGCCGGGTGCTGCTGGACCCCGCCGGGCCGCCCCGCGAACCGGCCGGCGAGCTGCTCTTGTACCTGGCCGACCGCTGCCAGGACCTGGCCCAGTGCATCCGCCCCGCCCTGGCCGCCGGGCACGTGGTGCTGTGCGACCGCTACCACGACGCCACGCTCGCGTACCAGGGCGCCGCCCGCGGCATCGCCCGCGCCGTCATCGACCGCCTGGCCGCCGCGTTGGACATCCTGCCCCCGGATCTCACGTTCCTCCTCGACATCGACCCCGAACGGTCACTCGCGCGCGCCATCGCCCGCAACGCCGCCACCGCCGAGGGCGCCGCCGAGAGCCGCTTCGAGGGCGAGGCGCTGGCGTTCCATCGTGCTGTCCGCGCGGGTTATCTCGAGCTGGCGCGCCGCGAGCCGGCGCGGTTCGCCGTCATCGACGCCGATCGCGCGCCCGACCCCATCTTCGCCGACATCGCCGCATGCGCCGACGCCCTGCTGGCCGGCCGGCGCCGGGAGGACTGAGCCGTGCCCCCGTTCATCGGCAACGCCGCCATCGGCCGCCTCCTGGCCGAGTGCCGCCGGCGCGACACCCTGCACCACGCCTACACCTTCGCCGGCATCGACGGCGTCGGCAAGAAGCGTCTCGCGCTCCAGCTGGCCAAGAGCCTGAACTGCGCCGCCGCGCCGGCCGGGCTCGACGCCTGCGACGCCTGCGTCTCCTGCCGCAAGGTGGACTCCGGCAGCCACCCCGACGTCCAGGTCATCGCCCCCGAGACGAAGGTGTTCAAGATCGACCAGGTCCGGGCGCTGATCCAGGAGATCTACTACCTCCCCTTCGAGGGGCGGCGCCGCGTCTTCATCCTCGACGACGCCGACCGGATGAACGAGGAGGCGGCCAACGCGCTGCTCAAAACCCTCGAGGAGCCGCCCGAGAGCAGCAGCCTGATCCTCATCACGGCCAACCTCTACGCCCTGCTCCCCACCATCCGCTCGCGCACCCAGGTGCTCAAGTTCCAGCCCATCCCGGTGCGCGAGCTGGAGGCGTACCTGCGCGAGCAGGCCGGGCTGCCGGCGCTCCAGGCCGCCGCCGCCGCGCGCCTGAGCGGCGGCAGCCTGGGGCTGGCCCTGTCGCTGGACATGGAGGCGGTCGCGGCCATGCAGGAGTCCGCCTTCGAGCTCCTCGTTGTCATGGCCCATCCCAACGACGCCGCGCTCTTCAAGCACCTGGCGGACGCCTTCCCCCCGAACAAGAGCCCGGAGCTCATGCTCCAGATTCTGATTTCCATTCTGCGCGATTTGGTTATAATGGACTTTTTTCAGGACCGGGACCACGTGATGCACAATGACCGGATGGAGACCTTGAAATCCCTGCGCGCCGCATTCAGCCCCCCCGTCGTGGAGTACCTCCTGCGCGAGGTCGAGGAGCTCTACCGGAAGCGCCACCTCAACCTGAGGCTGGACACCTATATCCAGAACGCCATCCTGCGGACCCGGGCCTTGCTGCTCCGGAGAATCGAGGCATGACCCAACTGGTTCACGTCCGGATCGAGGACTGCTGCCGGACCGATCCCTATCTCAGCGACGAGCTCACCCTGCTCAAGGGCGACGCCTGCATCGTCCAGACCGAGCGCGGCACCGAGCTCGGCACCGTCGTCCATGTCCAGCCCGTCGACGCGCCGCCTGCCGGCGTCACCAGCCAGCGCCGGATCCTCCGCAAGGCCGACCCGCGCGACATCGCCCAGTTCGGCAAGAAGCGCGCCCGCGAGGAGCGCGCCCGCGAGGCGTGCGTCCGGCTCATCGAGAAGCACAAGCTGGTCATGAAGCTGATCCGGGTGGAATACATCCTCGACGGCTCCAAGGTGGTGTTCTACTACACCGCCGACGGCCGGGTGGATTTCCGCGCCTTGGTCAAGGACTTGGCTTCCCAGCTCAAAACCCGCATCGAGATGCGCCAGATCGGCGTCCGCGACGAGGCCAAGCTCCTGGGCGGCGTCGGCTGCTGCGGCCTGCCGCTGTGCTGCCACACCTGGATCCAGAAGTTCTACCCGGTCTCCATCAAGGTGGCCAAACAGCAGTGCCTCAACCTGAACCCGTCGCGCCTGTCGGGCGTCTGCGGCCGGCTCATGTGCTGCCTGATGTACGAGAAGGACACGGCCGGGCGCGCCGACGCGCACGCCGCCGGCCCCCCCGCCGACGCCGGCGAAAACGGCTCCGACCATGGCGCCGACAACGGCGCCGAGACCTGGACGGAAACTCCGCCGGACGAGCACTCCTTCTGAACATCGGACCCATGTTTTTACTTGAGTTTTCACGACAGATAGTCTAATATTCAGCCAAATCGAAGCATCTTCCGCCGGAATTTGACACCATCAGATTTGGCTTGGAAACCGATCGCTTCAGGACGGAGAACCAGGAGGCACCATGGTCAATCGAAAGCTGATCCGGCCTTCTATTTCTGAAATGTCGCCCTCCACGCCGAAGTTCCACGGCCCGGGTTACAAGCGCGTGCCGCCTGACCAGACCCACGCCGAGAATTTTTACTACGTCAAGCAGATGAACAACAAGACGCCCATGGTCGTCCGCCTGACCAACGGCGAGGACCTCCAGGGCTACATCGAGTGGTACGACCGGGACTGCATCAAGTTCAACCGTGAGGGCGCCCCGAACCTGCTCATCTACAAGACGAGCATCCTCTATATGTACAAGCAGGGCGAGGACGAGGGCGGCGAGGACAGCAACCGGCACCCGCGCCACCGCCGCTACCCGGACCGGGACGACCGGACCGACAACGGGCTCCCGGACGGCAACCGCGACTAGCTCCCTGCCATGGCGCCTCCGCGGACCATCGCCATCACCATGGGTGACCCCGCCGGCATCGGCGCGGAGGTCGTGCTGAAGGCGCTGCAGGAGCGCGCACCCGATCCGCCCGCCGCGTTCTACGTCTTCGGCGACGGCAACGCGCTCATGGAGCACTGCCGGGCGCTGGGCCTGCCGTTCGAGCTGCCGGTCATCTCGCTGGAGGCGTTCCGGCGGCAGGCGCCGGGTGAGACGTGCCTGGTGGATTTCGCCAACGTCCACGGCCGGCTCCAGTTCGGCGTCGAGCGGAGCGACTACGGACGAGCGTCCATGGAGTACATCGAGGAGGCGGTCTTCGGCTGTATGTCCGGCCGCCTTGACGCGCTGATCACCGCCCCCATCAACAAGAAATCCATCCACCTGGCCGGGTTCGACTTCCCCGGCCACACCGAGTTTCTGGCCGCGCTCACGCACACGCCGCGCGTCGTCATGTCGTTCCACGCCTGCAATTTCTGGAGCGTGCTCACCAGCACCCACGTGCCGCTGGCCGACGCGGTGGGGCTGGTGAAGAAGGGGCGGATCGTGGACACGATCGAACTGGCCCACCGCGAGCTGACGCCGTACGTCGCCGAGCCGGCCATCGCCGTGGCGTCGCTCAATCCCCACGGCGCCGAGGGGGGGCTGTTCGGCATGGAGGAGGGGATGGAGATCGTCCCGGCCGTGGCCGAGTGCGCCGCCCGGGGTCTGCCCGTGAAGGGCCCCTTCCCCGCCGACACGGTCTACCTGCGCGCGCTCCAGGGCGACTTCAACATCGTGGTGAACCACTACCACGACCAGGGCATGATTCCGGTGAAGCTCCTGTCCTTCGGCAAGGCGGTGAACGTGACCCTGGGCCTGCCGTTCCTGCGCGCCTCGGTGGACCACGGCACCGCCTTCGACATCGCCGGCCGCGGCGTCGCCTCCCCCGAGAGCATGCTCGAGGCCTGCCGCCTCACCCTGGAGCTTCTCGACCGGCGCGGCCCGGGGAAAGTTGATGGTTGATCGTTGATGGTTCGTGCTCGTCATCGTAATCGTAATTCGTAATCGTGCTCGTAATTGAACCGTTTTAAGGTTTGAATGTTGGAATGTTCGCAGGTTCGCAAGTTCCAGGTTCGCAAGTTCCAGGTTCGCAAGTTCCAGGTTCGCAGGTTCGGGAACGGCTGATGATTGATGGTTGATGGGATGCCCTCATTTCTAGACACTCGTCGTGTTGAGCCAAGGTCTGGCAGGACGAGGAGCGTGCAATCCCCCGCTCGCACCCCAAATAGTCAACAAAAGATCAGCAATCACCGCTAGCCAATCATCCGAAAAGGTCAATGAAAATTGTCCGCTGATAAACGACCAATGAAGCCTTCTGCGCCCCCTGCGTGCTCTGTGGAAAATCTCCTCCCGCCGCCGTTTCGCCGATTCGATTCCTCAGGTGAGACGCCCGAGCCACTGTCGCCGCCACTCCGCCCCTCGGCTTCCCATTGACAAAAAAAATCGCTTGGCGTCTTGGCGCCTTCGCGTGCCGATTTCCCCCTCCGCGAACTCTGCGCCTTTGCGGTGAACTATCCCCTGCCGGCTCGCCGATTCGATGGTGCGCCGGTTCGATGCTCGAGCGCCGCGGGCGCGGTCAGCGAACGCGGTCAGCGGTTGCGGGAGCGGTCGCGCCACTCCCAGGGCGGGACCGGATCGCGGTCCGCCCACAGGCCCGCCCGCCCGGCGCGGGCGGCAGCCTCAAGCGCCCGGAGCGTCTCGCTGCGGGAGTATCGGCGGAACCACCACGCGTAGCCCAGCCGGATGAGCTCCTCGTTGAGGCTCCGCCCGTCGGCCAGCGTCACGATCCCGAGCACCCGGCCGAACGTGTCCACCCCCGTGCCGTCCACCCGGACCGTCCGGCCGAAGCAGAGGGCCGACGCGGCCTGCCGGGCCTTGCGCCCGAACGGCTGGCCCAACTCGGGGCAGTCGATCTCCACCAGCCGCACCCGGACCGGCCGCCGCTCCCGGCTCCGGTCGTCCGGACGGCCGGCGTCGGCCGGCGCCTCGTCCGCCAGCACGTCGATGGTGTCGCCGTCCCCCACGGCGACCACGCGCCCCGAAAAGTGCAACGGCCGCTCCCCCTGCCCGGCCGCGCGCTCCGTCCGCGCCACCGGCGGATCCGCCGTGGCCGTCTCACCGCCCGCCGTGCGGTCGCACGAACCGCCGGTGAGCAGCGGCCACACGAGCACAACGACGCCCAGGGTCCGCATGAAGCCGGCGATCGAAAAATGCGAGCAATGCTTCATCTCATCCTTTCTGCAGCGTGGGCCGCCCTCAGAATCCCTTTTCATTTTTCATCCGAAACGAGCCGAAGTCAACGGTGCATGATGGACGGGGATTGAGGATTCATGCTCGCAATTCGTGATCGCAATCGATGGTTCGCAGGTTCCAGGTTCGCAGGTTCGGGAACCGGTGATGGTTGATCGTCAGTCGTTGATGGTTGATGGTCGATGGCCGATAGTGCCTGCGCGCTGGTAATCAGATTCAAAGGTGCCAATTTCGTTGGACGAGGGGGGACGGCCAGCACGGTTGGGGTCCCGCCTGCCCGCCGGCAGAGCGTGTTCAGGAATTGGTTGATGGTTCGTGCTTGTCATCGTCATCATAATCGTAATTTCTAATCGTGATCGTATTCGAGGCTCGAGGCTCGAGGCTCGAGGCTCGAGGCTCGGGGCTCGGGGTTCGGGATTCGGGGTTCGGGGTTCGGGGTTCAGGGCTCGGGGTTCGGGGCTCGGGGCTCGGGGCTCGGGGTTCGGGGCTCGAGACTCGTTCCCGCCATGCGGATATCGGACATCGGAAATCGGGGCTCGCGGTTCGGGGTTCGTTCTTATTCGGGCGATTGTTCAAAATTCCCAAGTTCGCCGGTTCGGGAACCGTTGATAGCTGATCGTTGATGGGACCTGGGAGCTGGGTTCTAGGGCCCGGGTTCTGGGACCTGAAAAAAACGGGCGGGGGTGAGCCCGCCCGTTTCCTTATCTGATCCGATCGCTCCTGTCGCTCCGGAAGGATCGAGACTGAGGATCGGCCGATCCGTTTCGCGAAGTCCTTCCAGAAACCGGGCGACGGCTCAGCCGTTCTTCTTCGCGAACTCCTTCATGAAGTCCGCGAGCGCCTGGACGCCTTCGATGGGGAAAGCGTTGTAGATGGACGCGCGGCAGCCGCCCACGCTGCGGTGGCCCTTGAGGCCCACCAGGTCGGCCGCCTTGGCCTCCTTGATGAACTTCTCCTCCAGCTCCTCGCTGGGAAGCCGGAAGGGGATGTTCATGCGGGAGCGGGCGCTCTTTTCCACCGTGCCGCGGTAGAAGGGGGCGCCGCCGTCGATGGCCGCGTACAGCAGATCGGCCTTGGCCTTATTCTTGGCCTCCATGGCGGCGAGCCCGCCGTTGCGCTTCATCCACTTCATGACCAGGCCCACGATGAAGATCGCGCCCGCCGGCGGCGTGTTGTAGAGCGAGTTGTTGTCGGCGTGGGTCTTGTACTTGAGCATGGTGGGGATCTTCTCGTTGGCCTTGGCCAGGAAGTCCTGCCGGACGATCACCATGGTCACGCCCGCCGGCCCGATGTTCTTCTGGGCGCCGGCGTAGATGAGAGCGAACTTCGACGCGTCGAACTTCCACGACATGATGTCCGACGACATGTCGCACACCAGCGGGGTGGCGCCCGTGTCGGGGAAGGTGAAGAACTCGGTGCCGTAGATGGTGTTGTTGCTGGTGATATGGACATAGGCCGCGCCCGGCGTCACCTTCACCGCCTTCGGGTCGGGCAGGTAGGAGAACTTCTTGTCCTCGGAGCTGGCGGTCACGTTCACCGTGCCGAAGAGCTTGGCCTCCTTGATGGCCTTGCTGGACCATTCGCCGGTGTTGATGTAGTCGGCGCTCCCGCCCGCAGGGAGGAAGTTCATGGGGACCATGGCGAACTGGGTGCTGGCGCCGCCGCCCATGAAGCAGACGCTGTAGCCGTCGGGCAGGCCCAGCAATTCCTTCACGTCGGCCACGCAGTCATTCAGGACCTTCTCAAAGTCCTTCGACCGGTGGGAAATCTCCAGGATGGACATTCCCAGACCGTTGAACTCCACCGTGGCCTTGGCCGCCTCCTCGAGCACCTCGAGGGGCAGGGTCGCCGGCCCGGGGTTGAAGTTAAACACGCGCTTGACCATACCGCAGCTCTCCTTATATGAAGTTGTCCGTCGTTCGACGATGGTTTGATCATTATACCCCACCGGCGCGAAATAATGAAGCCGGGCGCAACTATTTCAACCGGAGTGGAAACCCCGGCGGCGGCGCGGCGGCCGCCCGGCTCTTGCATCGGGCCGGGGTATCTGCTAATATTCCGGACTGTCGCGCCGACTCTTCGTCACCCGGAGTGGCTCCCATGAAGTGCCCGAAGTGCGGTTTTGAGCAGACCGACAACGCCAACGAATGCGTGCGCTGCGGCCTGGTGTTCCACAAGTTCGAGGCGCTTCAGCGCAAGAAGGAGCAGCTCCAGGCCCGCTTCTCGCCCCAGAGCGGCGCCGGCGAGGCCGTGGGCGACCCACCAACGGCGGAGGCGGCCGCGCCCGAGGCGCCGTCGCTGACCCTGGAGCAGACCCGGGAGCTCAAACGCCAGTTCGAGAAGCTCTATGCCGGTGTGCAGGGCGTGCTGAAGTTCCACACGGCCCTGAGCGACGAGCTGACGGGTCACCGGGCGGCATTCCGCGAGCTGGCCACCCAGTTCGGCAACCTCCAGGGCACGGTGGAGCAGCAGGTGCTGCAGCTCGGGACGCGGATGGAGGAGCTCGACGCCCGCGTCGCCTCCCTGCGCGAGGAAGTGCAGCTCTGCCGCCCCGCGGCCGACGTCGGCGAGTCCCTGCAGGCCATCGGCCGGGGACTGGACGAGTTGCTCCGCCTCAACGCCGACACCCACGGTGCAGCCGACCTGAAAAAGCGGCTGGACCGACTGGAGACGCTCCAGGGGCAGATTCGCGGCGCCATCGAGGGCGCGTCGGTGCGGGCCGACGGCGACTGGGCGGCGCAGGAAACGCTCCTCATCAAGAGCGAGCTGCAGGCGCTCCGCGCCGAGGTGCGCACCCTGATGGACCAGCCGGCGCCGGCCGCCGCCGCGGCCGAGGCCCCGGCGGTGGACCTCGAGGCGCTGAACCGGGACCTCGACCTCCGGGTCAAGGAAGCGGAGCAGCGCCTGGCCGCGGGCGGCGCCGCCGTCGCGGCGCGGCTGCAGGAGCTCGAGGCACGCATCACCGCCGACGCCGCCGCCGTGGCCCAGAAGCAGACGGCCGCCGAGGAGGCGGCCGCCGCGGTGCGGGAACAGCTGCAGGCGCTGGAGACGAAGCAGGAGGAGTTGGCGACCCTCGAGACCGGCCGGAAGGACCTGGCGGTGGAGATCCAGGGCCTGCGCAAGACCTACCAGGCCTTCGTCAAGGAGTCCCGGTCCGACCTGGACAAGCAGGCGGGCACGCTGGCCAAGATGAGCAAGGAGATGGATGCGCTCAAGACCAACGTCGCCCAGCTGCGTGACACCATGGAGCGATTGCGCAAGATCTTCGCCAAGTCGTGAACCCGGCCGGCAAATTTTCGGTTGACTCAAGCAGCCGGCGTGATATAATGCATGCGTCCTGTTAACATTTAGTCACACTTTTTCAATACGTTACGACGTACTGTACTCAAAAGCCGGATTTAGAAAGCCAGGAGGTGCGATGGGACCCAGGGACAGATCATTCACCGTGATCGTTGCCCCGAACAGCCCCGGTCGCGTCAGACAGTTCCGCATCTCCATGCGGCGGATCTACGGCGTCATCTTCGTCGCCATCATCCTGTCCCTGCTCACCTGCTACGGCGTCTTCACCTATTTCCACCTCGTGGCCAAGATGATGGATTTCGAAGGCATCCTCGCCCGCCACAACGCCCTCAAGGAACAGAACCTCCAGTACCGCGACAAGACCCGCCAGCTCGACGACAAGCTGTCCCAGATCGAGATGATCACCCGCACCATCAGTCGCCTCACCGGCATCGCCCCGGACACGGTCCGGTCCACCACCGGCGGCATCGGCGGCTTCTCGGCCAACACCCAGACCGCCAAGGACCTGACGGCCGAGAACCTGTCCCACCTCAACGGCCTGATCCAGAAGAGCGGCGGCATCCAGCAGGAGGTGGTCCGGCTCAAGGACATCGCCCTTGAGCAGAACCTCTACCTGTCGTCGCTACCCACGGCGTGGCCCGTGCTCGGGTACATCAGCTCGGAGTTCGGCTACCGCCCCGACCCGGTCAACGGCCAGCGCGAGATGCACGAAGGGCTCGACATCTCGGCGCCGCTCGGCACCAAGGTGATCGCCCCGGCCGACGGCGCGGTGCTCTTCGCCGGCGCCCAGCGCGGCTACGGCTATGTCGTCATCATCGCCCACAAGTACGGCATCGCCACCCGCTACGCCCACCTTTCCGCGATGAGCGTCCGAGTGGGGCAGCGGATCCACAAGAACGACATCATCGGCTACGTCGGCTCCACCGGCAAGGCTACCGGCCCACACCTCCATTTCGAGGTGCACATGGAGAACCGGCCGGTCAACCCGCTGCGTTTCCTGGGCCAGCCCGCCGCATCCTGACGCGGGATGCCCCGCCCCACCTCCTTCCTCGACGGACAACTGCAGCTCCTTCAGCCGGAGCGTGGCTATCGCTTCGCCGCCGACGCACCGATCCTGGCCCACTTCATCCGCTGCCGGCCCACCGACCGCCTTGTCGAGATCGGCTCCGGTTGCGGCATCATCCCGCTGATTCTGTTCGTCAAGAAACGGTTTCACCGGATCGTCGCGGTGGAGCTCCAGCCGGCGCTCGCCGAACTGGCGCGGGCCAACGTCCGCCGCCACGGCGCCGACGCCGCCATCCGGATCGTGACCGCCGACGTGCGCGACCTGGCTCCGGCGGACGTGGACGCGCCCGCCGACGTGGTCTTCGCCAACCCGCCGTACCGCCGGGTGGGGACCGGGCGCCTCAGTCCGGACCCGGCGAGGGCCGCGGCCCGGCACGAGCTGAGCCTAGACCTGGCCGACCTCTTCGCCGCCGCCCGCCGCTTTCTGGCGCCCGACGGACGCTTCGATCTCATCCACCTGTGGGAGCGCCGCGCCGACGTGGCCGCCGCGGCCGTCGCGGCCGGCTTCCATCCGGGCCGGTCCCGGCAGGTCCTCGCGTTCCCCCACAGCCGCCAGCCCCGGATGTTCCTTCACAGCTGGCATCCGGCGCCGGCCGAGGCAGTCGTGGAACCGCCGCTGGTCATCCACGAGAAGCCGGGCGTCCACAGCGAGGCGTTTCGCCGTATAATATCGGCAGCACCGGAAGATACGTCGACGTGAAGGAGGCTGACATGGGAGCCAAGCTGGGTGTCAATATCGACCACGTGGCCACGCTGCGCCAGGCCCGCCAGGCCGCCGAGCCCGACCCGGTGCACGCCGCCGTTCTGGCCGAGCTGGCCGGCGCGCAGGGCATCACGGTGCACCTGCGCCACGACCGCCGCCACATCCACGAACGGGACGTCGAGCTGCTGCGCCGCACCGTCAAGACGCGCCTGAACGTGGAGATGGCCGCCACCGACGAGATGATCGGGATCCTCACCCGGATCCGTCCGGACATGTGCACGCTGGTGCCGGAGCGGCCCGAGGAAGTCACCACCACCGGCGGCCTGAACGTCATCGACCACGAGGCGGCCGTCCGGAGCGCCATCCAGGCCCTGGGCGGCGCCGGCATCCGGGTGAGCATCTTCATCGACCCGGAGGAGGGCCAGATCCGCCGGGCGGCGGAGCTCGGCTGCCGCATGATCGAGATCAACACGGGGCGCTACGCGGAGCTCGTGCCGGCGGATCTGGAGCACGCGCCCGCCGCCGCCTGGGAGGAGTACGAGCGCATCCACCAGACCGCCCGCCTGGCGGTGTCGCTGGGCCTGCGCGTCCTGGCCGGCCACGGACTCACCTACCGCAACGTCATGCCCATCGCCATGATCGGCGAGATCGAAGAGTTGAACATCGGCCACAACATCATGGCCCGGGCGGTGCTGGTGGGGCTGGAGCGTGCGGTGCGCGAGATGATTCAGCTGATCGCCGACTGATCGCCGTCCAGCAGCAGCCGGTACAGGCGGTTGCGGGGCAGCCCGTGGGCGCGGCCCAGGCGGTGGAGCGCCTCGGCCCGCGACAGCCCCTCGCGGCTCAGGCGCCGGAACTCCCGGCGCAGCGCCGCCGCATCCACCGGCGCGTCCCCGGCGTCGCCGTCGGCGCCACGAGGGTCCGCGGCGCCGGCCACGGCCAGGGTGAACTCCCCCTTCGGCGCGCCGCGCCGGCGCAGCGCCGCCAGCAGCCCGGCCAGCGTGTCGCGCCGGTATTCCTCATGCAGCTTGGTCATCTCGCGTCCGCACAGGCACGCCCGGTCGCCCCACCGGGCCAGCAGGTCCTCCAGCAGGGCGACGATCCGGTGGGGCGCCTCGAAGAACACCGTCGTGTGCGGGGCGGCGGCCAGGCCGTCGAGGAACCGGCCCCGCTCGGCGCGGCGCGCGGGCGGGAAGCCGGCGATGAGGACCGGCCCGCCGGGCAGGTCGCTCACCGACAGCAGGCAGGCCGGGGCGCTGGGGCCGGGGATCGGCACCACGGGGACACCCGCCCGCCGGCAGGCGCCGACGAGCTCGGCGCCCGGATCCGACAGCATGGGCGTGCCGGCGTCGCTTACCAGGGCGGCGTCGGCGCCGGCGCGGAGGTGGTCGAGGAGACGGGGGGTCCGGCTGCGTTCGTTGAAGTCGTGGTACGAGACGAGCCGGTTGCGGATTCCGAAACGGGTGAGCAGGGGGCGCGTGCGGCGGGTGTCCTCGCAGGCGACCAGCGGCACCGCTCGCAGCACCTCGAGGGCGCGCAGGGTGATGTCGCCCAGGTTGCCCAGGGGCGTGGCGACGACATACAGGGTGCCCGGCTGCACGGCCGGCGCGGGATGGTGGTCCTCCGCCATGGTTCCCCCGCGGATCACGCCAGGACTTTCTCGACGTCCTTGAGCTGGACCGAGATCACCTTGGACACGCCCGCCTCTTCCATGGTGATGCCGTAAATAGTCTCGGCGATCTCCATGGTCCGCTTGTTGTGGGTGATGAGCACGTACTGGGTCTGGGCGCTGAACTGTTGCACCAGCGACACGAACCGGTCGATGTTGCTCTCGTCGAGCGGCGCGTCCACCTCGTCCATGAGGCAGAAGGGGCTGGGGCGGTACTTGAAGATCGCCAGCATGAGGGCCAGCGCGGTGAGCGCCTTCTCGCCGCCGGAGAGCAGCAGGATGTTCTGCAGCTTCTTGCCGGGGGGCGAGGCGACGATGTCCACGCCGCTCTCGAGGAGGTTCTCCTCGTCCACCAGGCGGAGCTCGCAGTGGCCGCCGCCGAAGAGCCGGGTGAACATCTCCTGGAAGTTGATGTTCACCGCCTCGAACGTTTCCTTGAACAGCCGCGCCGAGCGGCGGTCGATCTCCTCGATGCCTTTCTGGGTGTTGAGGATGGAGTCGGCGATGTCGGTCTCCTGCGTCCGGTGGAACGTCAGCCGCTCCTCCTCGCGCTCGTACTCCTCGACCGCCAGGAGGTTGACGCTGCCCATCCGCTCGGCCTTGTCCCGGTAGTCGAGGTACTTCTGCTGGGCGGATTCGGCGTCGAGTTCCTCGGTGTCGGTCACGCCCTCGGCGATGAGGGCCCGGAGCGGCTGGTGGAACTCCAGCACGCACCCCTCCTCGAGGTGGGCGATCTCGCCCTCGAGCTGGGTCTTCTGGATGACGCTCTGGTTGCGCTTCTCCCGCTGCTCGTCCAGCGACAGCCGGCGAAGCTCCACCTCGCCCTCGGTGGCGGCGAGCTGCCGGCGGTTCGCCTCGATGGCTTCGCGCTGCCGCTCGATCTCCGCCTTCAGGGCATCCTGATCCCGGACGGCCTCCTGGTGCCGCTGCTCGAACGCCTCCAGCTCCCGGCCGATCTCGGCCTGGCGATCACCGATCTGCGCGGTCTCCGCGTCGAGCTGGGTCCCCCGGTTCTCGTTGTCAGCCAGGAGCTGGCGGTTGCGTTCCAGCTCGGCCCGCGCGGCGTTGAGCTGCTCGCGGGCGGCGGCGTACTCGACGCGCGCCTCGGACCACCGGCGGTTGAGCTCGGCGGTGACGTCCTTGAGCCGGGCGATCTCCTGCCGGCACGCCTCGAACTCGTGCTGCCGCGCCTGGCGGTTCTGTTCCAGCTCCGCGATGCGCCCCTGGATGCCGCCGAGCTCGGCCTGGATGCCCGCGCGCTCCTGGTTCAGGTTGTCGCGCTCCAGGGCGGCCGCGCGCAGGAGCTGTTCGTGGCGCTGGAGTTCCTCCCGCTGGCTGCGCAGCTCCTCCTCCTCGCGGACCCGGACCAGGCGCCGCTCCTGCAGCTCGGCGTCCAGGTCCTCGAGGCGGCTCTCCAGGCCGGCCAGCCGCTGGGTGGTCGCCTGCAGCTCGGCCTGCTGCGCCTGGAGGTCGGCCTCCGCGGTCTGCAGCGTGCGGGTGATGGTCTTGCGCTCGTGGCGGTAGCCGAGGATGCCCTTGCCCACCTCCGCGCCCAGCACCGACACGCGGCCGGCGGCGCTCACGGCGACGCCGTCCAGCGCCAGGCAGACGGCGCCGGGGTGGGCCCGGGCGGTGTCCACGGCGGTGCGCCAGTCGGCCACCAGCCAGACGTTGCCGATGCCCGGCGCGATCCGGAGCAGGTAGTCGCGACCGGCGTTGTCCAGCTGGAACTCGTCCAGCAGCCGACCCATCACCCCCGGGCGCCCGGTGAGGTCGCCGGCGTTCGGCGGTTCGGCCGCCGGCGGAAAACCCGTTAGCAGAAAATGGCACAGTCCGGAGCGCTTCCGACCCAGCAGCTCGATGCCCTGCTCCAGGAGTTCGGGGGCGTCCACGATCACGGTCTCGAGCTCGGCACGCAGGAAGCTCTCCACCACCGGGTGGAACTCCGGCCCCGCCTCCAGAAAGTCCGCCAGGGTGCCGCGGAAGGCGGCGTGCCCGGAGCAGGCGGGGAGGACCTGCTTGAGCGCGTCCGAGTAGAACTCGTTGCGCTGCTCCAGCTCCTCAATGGAGCGCAGGCGGTGGGTCTGGGCGCTGACCTCCTTCTCCAGTTCGGCCACCCGGGCCTGGAGGGCGGCCTGCTGCTCCTGGCCGGCCTCGCTGTCGGCGTTGAGGCGCTCCCGTTCGTCCTCCAGCGCGGCAATGGCGCCGCGCAGCTCTTCGAGCACGGCCGCCTTGCCGTCGGCCGACCGGCCCAGTCGCTCGCGCGCGGCGCCGTGCACCGCCAGCTCCTCCTCCTTGTGGGCGAGCTGGCGCTGGGTGTACTTGTCCTGCTCCAGGAGCTGGATCTCCTGATTCCGCCAGCGCGACACCTGCCCCGCCTCCTCGAACACGAGGCCGCGCAGGTCCTCCATCGCCTTCTCCTGGCGGGCCAGGAGATCGCTCCCCTCGGTGTATTCCTGCTCCACCGCATCGTTGCGGCCCTTGGCTTCCTGGAGCCGCGCGTCGAGCGTCTCCGCCTGGCGGTCCAGCTCGGCCTGGCGCGCCTGCCATTCTCGCCGGCGCTCCTCGAGCTGCTCGCGCTCCTGCCGAATCCCGTCCAGGCGGGCGGTCAGGTCCTGCCGCTCCTTGCGCAGGAAGTCGGACGACGTGGCGATCCGCTGCAGGTGCAGCTCCAGACCGGCCAGCCGGTCGCGATGCTCCTGGAGCCGCTTCTCGCTCCCCTCGAGGTCGGAGCGCTCGCGGGCCAGCCGCTGGATCCACTCTTGCAGGTCGGCCTCCACGGCGCGGGCAGCCGCGTCCAGTTCGCCGAGTTCCTGCTGGTTCTGATCGAGCCGCGCCAGAAGCTCCCGTCCCAGCAGGAAGTAGCGGACGCGGAGATAAGCGCGCATCTTGTCGCGGAGGTGGCGGTAGCGCTTGGCCCGCTGGACCTGGAGCTTGAGTGACTTCAGGTTGCGCTCGATCTCGGCGATGATGTCCCGGATGCGCAACAGGTTGTTCTGGGCCAGCTCCAGCTTGACCAGGGCCGACTTCTTGCGGTGCTTGAAGGAGACGATGCGGGCCACCTCCTCGATCAGGGCGCGCTTCTCCAGCGGTTTGGAGGCCAGCAGGTTCTGGATGCGCCCCTGCTCGATGATGGCGTAGGAGGTGAAGCCGAGGCCGGTGCCCTCGAAGGCTTCCTGGATGTCGAGGAGACGGCACCGCTTGCCGTTGAGGTAGTATTCGCTGGCGCCGTCCCGGTACAGGCGCCGGGTGATCTCGATGTCCTCTTTCATGAGGGCCTGCTCATCGTCACCCGGCGAGGGGATGTATTTGAGGCGCAGCGTGACGTCGGCCATCCCGAGGGGACCGTAACGCTGGGTCCCGTTGAAGATGACGTCTTCCATCCGGTTGCCGCGGAGTACGCGGGCGCTCTGCTCGCCGAGAACCCAGAGGAAGGCGTCGCAGATGTTGCTCTTGCCGCATCCGTTGGGACCGACGATGGCGTTGACCGCGCCGGGGAACTCGGTGGAGACCGACGTGCGGAACGATTTAAAGCCGGAAACTTTCAGGCATTCGATTCGATGCATGCATGGAGATCCGTTGTGAAGAACGTGACCGCAAAAAGAGGTATTTTAAATCACTGGGGGGAATTTCCCAAGTCGATTTTCACCGATTCTTCCATCAGCGGCAATTCCTTCCGGAAGTAGTCGAGCACGAACTGGTCGTAGCGGTGCTTCTCTTCGCCGACCAGGAGCGACTCTCTCGAGTTGGCCAGGTTGAGAATCTCCTTCCGGCACTTGAAGTTGGTGTACAGCCGGCGGGTCTCCTTGGCCAGGACAGCGCTGGCCTTGTCCTTGCCGGTGATGAACAGGATGCTCTTGCCGCTGTAATCCTCGGGCGTGATTTCGGCGGAGACGAGATCGGCCGGCGCCCGGAAGTACAACCGGTACAGCATGCGGACGAAGAAGGACAGGAGTGAGGTGCGGAATCCGACGATGTCCTCCACCTTCATCGAGATGAACGTCTCAATGTTGGGGTACACCGAATCCAGGACGAGTACGCGCATGTGGGGGTTGCCCTTGCTGGCCTTGAGCGCGACGAAGGCGCCCAGCGAGGAGCCGTAGATGCCGATGCGGTTGAAATCCACCTCGGGGTGCTGGACGAGTTTCTCGACCGCCTTGTGCAGATCCTCGACTTCCTCGAGCCCCAGCGACGACACCGCTTGGCCGGACACCCCGTGCCCGCGCAGGTTGTAAACGAAAATGTTGTAGCCGTAGTCTCGCAGACGGGAAGCCAGGCTCAGGACTTCGGTCCGGTTCGTGTCGTAGCCGTGGCACAGGATGATGAGCGGCGACTGGTTGCTGCCGCGGACGTACCAGCCCTGCAGGACGTCATCCCCGGCGCCGCCCCATGTGAAGTCCACCGCGTACATGTGGTAGTCGGACGGGTAGATCACCTCCAGGCTGTGGGTGGGGTGGACAATGTCGGTGAGCACGCCGGCACTGATCAGCAGCAGCAGCAGCAGCACGGTCAGGAACACCGGCACCAGCAGCCGGACGATCAGAAACGCCGTGTAATAGCGGTTCTTGAACTTGCGGTAGAGTCTGCGCATATCCCCTGCCTGATAATTGCGTTCAGAAATTTGAAACCAATATACCACAAGTGGTAGAAAACGGCTATGGGAGAAGGGGAGTGAACAGTGAACAGTGAACAGCGAACGGTAAGCAGTTTAGAAATAAGAGATAGGAGTGATGGTATTGGGATTCCCGACTCTTAGTCAAATAAGATGTTGGGCACGTATTCATGGATCTTTTTTCATTGGTCATCGATGATTTTGGATTATTGGTGGTTGCTTGTTTCTAATTGGGTAATTCGAGATGAGTTTGATTGTGCGGTCGATGGGATCAGGAACCCGGGAACTGGGTCCTGGGTTCTGGGAAATGGAATGGGAGCCGGGAACCAGGACCCAGCACCTGGATCCAAGGTCCGATGTCCGATGTCCGAAGTCCGATGTCCATCCGAGACGAAATATCTGTTGTCCGAAAGTCACAGTGATGGTAAGGTGATGGCGATGAATGTCAAGAAGAAGGGCGTCGCCCTAAACGCTTTTGAAACAACTGCTTCGGTCGTCTCTGCGATTGCGGCGCAGGAATCCGCCCGCAAAATCTACGTCCTGGACACCAACGTCCTCCTGCACGACCCCACCTCGTTGTTCCGGTTTCAGGAACACCTGGTGGTCATCCCGCTGCACGGCCTGGACGAGGTGGACAAGAAAAAGGGCGACCCGATCATCGGGTTCAACGCCCGGGATGTGTCGCAGAAGCTGGAGCAGATCCTGTCGGGCGGAGACCCATACCAGGCGGACCGCGGGATCCGGATCCGCAACGGCTATGACGGCCTCCTGTTCTTCCTGGCCGAGTACGCCGAGGGCGCTTTTCCGCGCGATCTGGACCTGTCGTACTACGACAACTTCCTGCTCGCCTCGCTGATGCACCTCAAGCAGCAGGTGGGGCGGCCCGTCACCCTCGTGACGAAGGACCGCAACCTCCGGATCAAGTGCCATGTCCTGGGACTGCAGGCCGAGGATTACCTCCACGACCACGTCTCCGAGGAAAGCCTGACGGGCGCTGCCGATCCCCTGCGCACCGTGGTGCTCACGCCGGCCGAGATCGACGAGATGTTCACCGCCAAGAAGCCCAACGAGTGGCAGCTGGCCAATTTCAACCGGGTCCGGCTGCGCTACAACGAGGGCGTGATCTTGCAGGATGAGACCGGCAACTATCTCGGACTCGGTTACCGCAGCGGCGACACCCTGCTCTTCACCCAGTATGACCGCGTTCGGGTGCTGGGCGTGGGGCCCAAGGTGCTGGACCGGAGAAATTATTCCCACAACTTCGAGCAGGCCGTCTGCATGACCCAGGCCATGGACGACGAGGTCAAGATACAAGTGGTCGTGGGCAAGGCCGGCACGGGCAAAACCCACATCGCCATGGCCGCGGCGCTGGAGCTGGTGTTTCTCCGCAAGAAGTACGAGTCCATCAAGCTCATCAAGCCCATCATCACCAAGTCGCGGCTGGGCGAGGACATCGGGTTCCTGCCGGGCACCGTGAAACGCAAGCTCCTGCCCCGCATGCGGCCGTTCGTGGAAAAACTCCAGAAACTGGTGGGCGAAAACGGGCTGGAGAAGGAGCAGGGCTATCAGAAGCTCCTGGACGACGGGGTGATCGAGATGATGAACCTGGCCGACGTCCGCGGCGCGGACCTGTCGGGCTCGGTGGTGCTCTTCGACGAGGCCCAGAATGCCAATCCCTTTCAGATGCGCACATTGGGCACGCGCCTGGGCGAGGATTCCAAGCTCATCGTCATGGGCGATCCCACCCAGATCGACAACGTCTACCTGGACAAATACTCCAATGCACTGGTGAATGTCTACCAGCAGGCCCGGCGCTACCCGGAGCCGTTCATCGCCACGGTTTCGCTCATGCAGATGGTGCGCTCCCATACGTCACGGTGGTTCGAGGAGAAGATCGTCCCCAACGTCAAGAAGCTGTCCGACAAGTGACCGCGGGCCGCGGGTGGCGGCCGCCGGCGGACATGGCGGGCAAATAGAATACCGGCAACGCGATGGGTACCAGCGAACGACTTGCCGTTGCCGCTTCAGACGAATGAGCGAACAGCCGCAATCAGTCCTCTCCGAGGAACTGTACCAGAAGTTGCGCGAGCGCCTGATCCTGGTTGCCCAGAGCCACGTAGGCGATGCGGCCGAAGACCTGGTCCAGGAGACCTTTTTCAGTCTCTTCGACAACATCCACCGGGGAAAATTCCGCGGCCAGCCCACCTACCAGGACCTGTTCTGCTACTCGCTGGGCATCCTGAAAATCATAATTATCAAGGAAATACGAAAGCGACAGCAGGATCGGAGCCGGTTTTTATCCGACGGTCCGGAGTCCATCGAGGAAAAGGTCGTTGTGGCGATGGAGGAGTCGAGCGAGCACAGAATCCTGGATGCCGAGGAGCAGGCCGGAGTGGAGCTGACGTCGCAGCAGGCGCGCGAAATCTTCCAGACTCTGCCGCCGCACATCCAGGAACTGATCCATCTGCACGTCGTCCAGGGGTGGTCATACACCCAGCTCAGCGCCCACTTCAACATGCCCAAGCAGACCCTGGTGAGCCGGTTCAACGTTTCCATGGAAAAAATCAGGAAAAAGATGATATTCTTTCGTACAAAAGCCTATCCCGCGTACTCCATAAGCAGGAAAGGTGATGGATCATGAAGGGCGAGGGATATAACCACCAGCAGATTCAGCAAGCACTCCATGATTACTGCTTCGGCCTGCTTTCCAATGACGAGGAGATTCGGGTGGAGCATCACCTCATGGAGTGCACGGCCTGTCATGCCCACGCTGCTGAACTGTTGGCGTTCGCCCGTCTCGTGCGGGCCAACCCCGCCGCGTTCACCCCGGCTCCCCACGCCGCCGCGGCTCCGGCCGGCATCTTCGCCAGAATGTGGACCTGGCACCCCGGCCTGGTCGCGGCCGCCGCGACCCTGCTGCTTCTGGCCGTGCCATTCGGCGCGCTGCGCTACATCGCCGGCGTCCAGCACGACCGCTACGACCTGGACCTGCCCCGCCTCGACATGCTCAAGAGCGCCGACCTCCAGAGCGACCAGTTCCAGTCGGGGGTTCAGGCGTTCGAACAGAAGCGGTATGAGCAGGCGCTGCGCCACTTCACCGGTTACCTGCAGCACGAGCCTGACAATTTCGACGCCAACTTCTTCTCCGGCCTCTGCTACCTGGAGCTGTCCAAACAGGGAATGGGCGGTGTGACGGTCAGCCTCGACCGCGACCGCGCCCGACTGGGGATCGCCCGCCTGGAGAAGGCCCGCGCCATCGCCACCGGCCTGCAGGAAAAAACCGGCAACACCCGCTACCAGGCCGATGCCGTCTACTACCTGGGGAAGGCGTACAACCTCATCGGAGACTTCGGCCAGGCCCGCCAGCTGTTCCAGCAGTACCTGGCCATGGATGAGCCGCTGCTCGGCCACCGCGACGAAGTCCGTGCCCTGCTGCGCAACCTGCCCAACTGACCGACCCGGATCCGGACCGAAACTTGTCCCCGCGCCTTGTGTCGAACCTCGACGATCATCCTCTTTTCGTGATAAAACATCGCGGTATGGCCGTCTCACAGACATCCCGCACCGGGAGGGCTTCATGGCACCGCAGTCGATCGTCCGCATCCTGCTGACCCTGGCGCTGGCAGCCGCCGGACTGGCGCTGGCGGAAACGGATCCGCCGCCTGTCCCGCCGCCGGCTCCCGATCCCAGCGGCCGGTGGACAAGCGAAACCGGCGAGCTGACCCTGGCGCTCGCGGGCGACGCCCTGTCGTTCACCTACACCGCCGTGTTCGGGCCGTCCGCCCACATCTGCGACGGGGCGGGCGTGGCGGGACTCGTCACCGACGGCCGGTACGAGTTCGTCGACGAACAGGGCACCATCGCCTTCTTCGTCACCGCCGACGGCGTCCGGATGGAGACGGCCAGCGGCATCGCCTCGTTCTGCGGCGCCAACTGGCCGGGTGACGTGTTCGGGCGGGACAAGTTCCAGCCGCTGGCCCCCTGCCGGGTCACGGCGGAGAAAACCCACTTCCACGTCGTGGGTCCGCTGCCGCCGGAGCGGCGGCGGGGCTTCGTGTTGCGAGGCGACGCCGTAGCGGTGGCGCCGGCGCTGCACGCCGGCGGCGAGTGGGTGCTGGCCAGGTTCCGTGGCGCCCGGGGAGCCACCGTGGGTCTGCTCCGCAAGCAGGACCTGGCCTGCCCTTGAGACGGCGGGCGTCATCAATCCACATGGGGAGGATCTGACATGAGATTCGTTCCATTCGCCATGATCATCGTGGGGGGGGCGCTGGCTTTTGCCGGGCGGGCCGCCGAGCCGGCCAGCGGGCAGGGGCTGCGGCACGCCTGGTGGACGGTGGCTTTCGAGACGCCGGTCCCCTTCTCCGCTCCGCGGGAGATCGGCATGGACGCGGTGGCACTGACCCACCCGCCGGATACCGCCGGCGGCGTCGGCCGCATCGAGATCGTCCTGGCCGCCGCGCCCAAGGACATGGTGGACGGCATGGGCATGAGCGACGACGAGCTACCGGGCTATTTCAAGACCACCTTCCTCGGGCTGAGCGCGCCGGCCGTCAAGAAGGTTGAGCGGACCTTCCTTGGCCATGCGGTGGCAGGCGGCGCGCAGTCCACCCCCATTCCCCGGGCCCGGAATGTGGAGTCGTACCTCGTCCCCCTCGCGGGCGGCGCGAAGCTCTTCCTGGCCGTGGGCAGTGACACGGACGTCCCTGCCGCCGACGTCGAGGCCGTGCTGGCCGCGCTGGCGCGGACGCTGAAAGAAGTTGAAGACAAGTGAAAACGCGCAGTTGCGGTTGATGGTTGATCGTTGATGGTTCGCAAGGGGAGGATATGTTGAGAGTTCGTCCGTTTGAAGATTTGAATGTTGGAAGGTTCACAGGTTCACATGTTCACACGTTCACAGGTTCGCGGGCCGTTGATTGTTGAAGGTCGTTCCGTCTCCCTCTTGCCGTCTCCCCTCTGTCATCTCCCTCTGCCATCTCCCAACTCCCGATTCACCGATTCACCCATTCGCCGACTCACCCATTCGCGCCATCTTCAATAACTAATTGTCTCCTCTACCTTCGGCGCTTCCGCTGCGGATCGCCCGTGCTATGATCGGCTGGACGCGTCGCCCGACAGTCGGGATGCGGCGCAGGTGGGTGGTCCATGTGGTTGTATCTGGTGCTCGGCATTTCGTTCGGGTTCGCCTCCGGCATCCAGCCGGGGCCGCTGATGGCCTACCTTGTGGGGCGAAGCATGGTCCACGGCTGGCGCCGAACGCTGCCGGCGGTGCTGGCGCCTCTTATCAGCGACGGGCCCATCGCCCTGCTCATGCTGGTCCTGCTCACCCGGCTGCCGGCGGGGATGGAGCGGGGGATGCGACTGGCGGGCGCCGTGTTCCTGTTCTACCTGGCCGCCCAGGCGTTCCGGACCTGGCGCCGCTCCGACGCCGCCCCGCCGGATTCGCCGGGGTCGGCCGGCCGGAGCCTGTTCCAGGCCACGGCGGTCAACTTCCTCAACCCGGGGCCGTACCTCGGCTGGAGCCTGGTGCTGGGACCGGCCCTGCTCGAGGGATGGCGGGAGTCGCCCGCCTGCGGCGTGGCGCTCCTGGCGGGGTTCTACGGCACCATCCTCGGGGTGAATGCCGGAGTCGTCATCCTGTCCGGTACCGCCCGGCGCCTGGGCCCGCGGGCCGGCCGCGCCCTGGTCGGGCTGTCGGCGCTGGCGATGGCAGGGTTCGGGTTCTATCAGCTCTGGGCGGGGCTGGTTGGGTGAACGGTGAATAGTGAGTAGTAACGAGTGAACAGTAAACAGTGAGCGGCACTCATCGCACGCCGAGTCAGGATGCGAGATGAACACTTTCAGATCTTGGCTGCCTGCGTTGGGCATTTCAATATCCCTCCGTCCACCTTCGTTTGGAACTCACCGTTACCGCGCCGGACTTCGCATGTTACCCCGGCTCACGACGGAGTGAACCGCCCCCCAGGATTTCACCCGGAGCTACCCATGGACGGCACGCGGGCAGCGGGTCGCCGAAAAGGTTTCCATCGGTTGCCCACGATCACAATGCGCGCGAACGCAAACACTTGAGGACCGAACGATCGCTACACTTACCGCCTGGCGCCGGCATCACCGGCCAGGAATCATGAGCACGACGTTTGATGCCCGAAGTCCGAAAGCCGATGTCCGATGGGTGGGAACAAGCATTGGGTCACGATCACGATTACGATGGCGATTACGATGGCGATTACGAATTACGAGCACGAGATCCGAATTCCTATCTCCCGTCTCCTATCCCCTCACCGTTCCCTTCTTCCTGCTCCTCTTCATCCGCCGGGCGGCGATGTCCGGGCGGGAGGCCACGGCCAGGGATAGATACCGGTCCTCCTCCGCGTACATGACCCGCTCGGCCACCAGGCGGTCGAGGATCTCCCGGAGCCGCGCCGCATCGGCGGCGCCGGCAAAGCGCGCCGCAAGGTCCGCAAATGTCCGGGTTTCGAGACACTCCCGGTACACGTCCCGCCACACGCCGGACAGGGTGAGTCGTCGGGCCTCGTTTCGGCAGTCGGTGATCTCCAGAAAGTCGCCACCGTCGAGGTAGGCGAGCGCCTTGGGTGGCGTTCGCCCCTCGCGGAGCGCCGTAGCGCGGATCGCCTCATGCATCTCCTGCCACCGCCGGCAGGCGTCGTACAAGGGCGTCCAGTCCGCCGGCTGGCCGGCCGGAGTGTAGGCCCAGGCCCGGTGCGGCAGCACCAGCCGGGCGCACGCCTCGGCGGGCAGGAATTCGGCGTAGCGCGGGTGGTTGCGAACCTCCTCGATGCCGAAGTCGGCGCTGAGGATGTCCACCGCGCTGCCGGTTGTCAGGTCGAACTCATGGAGGAACCCTGGCGGGGGATATGCGGTCGCGTAGCGGTCGATGGTGGCCACCGACTCGGCCACCTCGGCGGCGGTGGAGCCGGGAAATCCCGTCACCAGGCCAAAGGGGTTCCCGATTTCGAGCTCGGCGCAGGTCTTGAGCAGTTCCAGGTTCTGGATGGCCGTGGTGCCCTTGTTCATCCGCCGCAGGTACGCGGTGGAGAATCCCTCGACACCCGTGTGGGCCACGGTCAGGCCGGCTTCCCACAACGCCAGCACGTCCCGCGGCCGGGCGCCCGCGCGCAATTCAATCTGAAGCTGGAGCTGCCGGCCGGGGGCCGCCAGGCGCCGGCCCAGCTCGGCCAGGCCCGTGGGTCGCATGCAGAGGTCGCTCAGCACCACCCGCGGATTGGCGTGCCGGGCCACCAGCGCCTCGACCTCGGCGGCGACCTGACGGGCCGGCTTGGCTCGGTACCGCCGCCGCTCGTTCATGTTGCAAAACAGGCAGCGGCGCTTCGGGTCCCCGGTGGATCCGGAGCGGTCCCACCAGCAGCCGCGGGCGGTCTGCAGCCAGATCCGCCACTCGACGCTCAGGGGATCCGCCGCGGCGGCATAGTCGTCGAAGTCGGGCAGCGGCAGGGCGGCGACGTCGTCCGCCTCCCAGACGGGCGCGCCGGCAGGAAACCGGTCCAGGTTGCCGCGGGTGAGCAGCCCCGGCCCGTCGTCCGGCGGCGCCTGCCCCGCCGCCAGCCGCACCAGCAGGGTCTCCAGCGGGCGTTCTCCCTCCCCTTGGACGACCGCGTCGATCTCCGGATACTCGCGCATGAACGAGGGGCCCGCCGCGCCCCGCAGCAGGCTGCCGCCCCAGACGATGAATACCCCGGGATTGGCGGCCTTGATCCGCCGGCCGAGCAGGACGTTGGCGAAGAGCTGATGGAAAGTGGCGCTCAGGCCCACCACGTCGGCCGCCGCGGCCAGGCGCCCGGCCAGCTCGGCGGCGTGTGCATCGATGGCGTCAAGGATTCCTGACGGGTCCGCGTCGGGCGGAGGCGGCATCCCGGTCTTCGCCGCGTCGGCGGCGAAGGCCGTGCGCAGCAGGCCGGGCAGGACGCCGCGGCGTTCCGGATAGACGAGACCGGCGTACAGCGCCTCGCCGGCCAGCGAATCCTCCTGGATGGCCCGGTAGGCCGTCCGTCCCAGGCGACGGGCCACCGCCACGTGTTCCGGCCAGACGGCGACCGCGCAGCCGGGCACCCGCGCCGCCACCCAGGCCTTCAGGGCCGCCAGCGCCGCCGACGGGACGTGGCTGTCGAGCCACGGCATGGAGACCAGGGCAACGCGCATCATGTCCAATCAGACTGCCGGGCAACGTCCGCGGTCACTTATGGTTGATCTCGGGCGGCTGGAGCTGATCGCCCTTGATGTCGCCGATCGGGTTCGCGTTCTCGCCGATGGACCCGCGCAGAAGGATGGCCGCCTCGCCGCCCTGGTCCATCTTGACCTGCGCTTTCACATCGCCTTTGATGAATTTGTTATCGAATCCGGCATCGGCAGCACCTGCCTCGACCGGTCGGTGCTCTCCCTTCAGCTGAACGCCGGCCAGGGGGTCGCCCGCCGATTCGCCGGCCATCCGTTCGCCCCAAATGTTCTTTGTCGGGGCCATGCCCAGATTTTCGGCCATCTTGACGTGCTTCCCTTCGACCGCGTCATGCTTCACCGTGGCGCCGACACCGGCCCACGATTTACCGGCCTGATCCAGTTTCACGGAGGATTTCACCAGGTTCGCGACGTCTTCCTTGACTCCGTCCCCTGACGCCAATCCCACTTCGACCTTCACGTGTTTGCCTTCGGCTGTCTCCTGCCCTCCCTTGATCCATTCCTTGTATTCGAAGTTCTTGTGTCCCTTGACGTCGTCGATTTTCAGGGCCGCCTCGTCCCCGCCCTGGAGCTTGCTCTCCCAGACACCCCGTTGATCGAGAGCGTTACCGCCAGATGTGATCCTCTCGTCGGCGCTCTCCAGTTTATGCTTGATCTGCAGATCGCCGGGCAGCTTATGTTGCGTCTGGGCGGTCAACTCGTCACCGAGTTCCAGCTTGTGTTTGATCTGCAGATCACCCGGCAGCTTGTGCCCGATCATGGACACCTTGTCGTCGCCGAGCTGGATCTTGTGATTGATCTGCAACTCGTCGGCGATCTTGTGCTTATGATCGGCAACCACGCCAGCCTCTCTTTTGACAGTCACGGCCTCGCCGAGCTGGAGCTTGTCCCGCACCAGTATGCCTTGCAGCTTGTGATCTCCAATGAGCTCGCCTTCCGCCAAGTCCAACCTGGCCGGCGTGGCGGCGGACGCCGTATCGGCCATCTCTTTGATCATCGCCTCGCCCTTCACCGACAGGGATTCCTGGACTTTCCCGGCCAGCGGTTCGGCAAGCTTGTCGAGCGCGCCGTCGTCACCCATATCCGGCGGCTGCGAGCCGATTCGATTGATGGACATGACACCTCCTCCCTTGCTGAAAACATCGATCGTTGCGTACTTATCGGTTCTTTCTCCGCCGCGTTGCGCCCTTTTCAGGGCCGCTCCGGCCGCGGGGCGGCGCCGCGGCGCACCAGTCCGCCTCGATCCGGCCGCGCAGCGCAGCGGCGCCGGGCAGCGCGGTGATGCGGCCGTCGGCGTCGAAGGCGGTCTGGGCCGTCAGCGTGTCGAAGTGTTCCAAGCTCAGGCGCAGGTAGCCGGGCGGCCGCGGCCGGCCCAGGCGCTCACGCGCGGCGCACCCCCAGGCGTCGAGATACTTGCATTCCAGCGGCCGTTCCGGCCGGCCGTAGACGGCGCACCGGCCACCGGCAAGGTGGCGGCACGGGGTGCGGACGATGAGTTGCCAGTCCTCCTCGGTCAGGCCCACCGACAGGCCGGGGAACCCCAGCATGAACCGGAGAAAATCGAGGTTCGACGCCGTCGTCGGCCTGCCGTAAGGCAGCACGACGGCCCGGCAGCACCAGGCCTCGCAGCCGGCGCACGGGTCCGCCAGCTCCGCGTACGTGTGCGTCGTCTGCACCGCTCCGGGCGCGCCCCGGGCCACCTCCTCCCGCCAGGCCTGGTCCATGGGATCGGCGGCGGGGAGTTCCTCATCGACGGGCCAACCCGGCATCGGCAGCGGACGGAAGGCGGCGCTCAGGGCCGCCCAGTCGGGCACGTCCACCAGCCGACCCCGGCCGTCGAACACCAGCAGCGGGAGAAGCGCCTCCAGCCGCCGCCCGTCCAGGCGGAAGAATCCGTCAGGCTCGGCGCCGGCCAGCGACGCCTTGTACCAGCACCGGTACGGGTTGTAGTGGCGGCAGACGCGCGGCTGCTCCGGTTGGTCGTGGATTCGGCAGGCGCCCTGGGCCGGATCGAGAAACCGGCACGGCGCCCGGTAGAACAGCTCCCAGCGCCCGGTGCGGAAGAGGCCCAGTTCGATCCGCTCGAAGTTCAGCAGGAAGCGGGCGTGGTCCACCTCGGTCAGCGTTTCGAGCTGGACCTTGCCCAGGGGCAGGTAGGCGCAGCACGGCGTGTCGGGACACGTGGCGCACGGCGACTCGGACGCCTGGTTGAAAGTCAGACGGCTTGCGGCTGGATCCGCTCCGGTGAGATTCCTGTTTTTCATGGCAGCGACTGGTCCCATTGTAACGCAGTCGCCGGCCGGGGAGCAGCTATTTTCCCGTTGAAAGTTGCCGGGCTCGGGGCTCTCGCTCCGTCGTCACACGCCTCAGCCGGCTGAGTTCGTGGCGACAAGCTGTGCGCCTGCCGCCGACCGTGCCGACACGGGCGGTCAGCCGGCGCCGCCTACCTGGCCAGCCACGCATAGAGTTTCGTCAGGGTGAACCCTACGGCCAGAGTCAGGACCGCCAGAGCGGCGAGCACGGCGATGGTGCCCAGCACCAGGGCCACCAGCAGGAACTTCTCCCACCCGGTCAGGGGCTGACGGCCCTTTTCACGGTCCAGGCTCCAGAGCGTGTAGTAGTGCACGCCGGCGGTCAGGCCGGCAAACACGGTCGCTCCGGCGAGCGCGCCGGCCACGGGGATGGCGGTGAACGCATAGCCGGGCAGCCCGATCCAGAGCAGGGCGAGCCGGGTCAGCCACCGGTGGAAGAACCGCCGCCGCCGTCCCAACAGGGGGCGGGATTCGTAGACCAGGTACAGACGGAGCACCAGCATGTGCCCCACCGCAAGCAGCGGCACGCTGATGAGCACGAGCCCGCCCCAGTGCACCAGCGGCGCCAGCAGCGAGACGAGCGCCGCCACCGGCGTCCCCACCTGCATCAGCCGAAGAAAGCGGCGGCCCTGCTCGGCGACCACCGCGTCGTATCGGACGTCGAGCTGGCGCATCGCGCCGCCGTTGCCGTCTCCCAGCGGCCGGCCACAGCGCGGGCACTCGGCGCCCTTGCGCTCGGCGCGGTTCAGCGATTCCAGGCACCACGGACAGGGGTGAGTCATGGGCACACCGGAGCGCTCATTTCGTTACCCATTTGTCATCTGGCTTTGATCAGTCATTTGTCATTGATCAGTCATAGTATTTGTTATCGATCATTGCTGATAGTTGATTGGTTATTTTGGATCGAGGTGGAGTCGAACGTAATGCCCATGTTTTCATGCCGTCGCGGGATCTGTCCAGGTGCCTCGGGCCATGATCCACCATCCCGCCTCGATCAATCCCGCCATAGACGAAAACACCCTCGACCACCACACCACCGGTCCCCGATGGCCCGGTGAAGAAATCCTACTTCATCCCACTCCGCGATGCCAGCGCTTTTCGGGCACGCCAAGGCGCATCAAAGGCTCCAGCCACCCTGAACCGGCACTGAGCCTTGGCGCATTCGCCGGCAGAAGCGCCAGACTGGCGACGGTATTTCATCCGTCCAGTGAATCTGGAAATACGCAGGTTGAATCGACGTGCCGCCGGATCGCAGCATTACCAAACCTATTCGAGCGATGGCGAGAGGACCGACTGATTCTGCAGCGAGGCCAGCACCCATTCGGCGGTCGACAGGCAGTGACCGACGCCGGCGATGTCGACGCGGCTCAGGCCGCGTCCGTCCCGCACGCCGCCCGATGCCCGTGAGAGACCGGGCAGCCCGCCGCCGTCTGGTCCCTGGATCGTGAGGCGGTCCAGCAGGCGGCATCCGGCGTCGACGGCCCGCCGGTACTTCCGGACGAGCAGCCCCTGCCCCAGCTCCACCGCCAGATCCACAACTGCACCCAGCCCCTCGAGGCACAGCGCGGTCCGGACAGTGGGCGGACCCGCCGGGTCGCCGGTGAAGAACTCGCCGGTGCGCCGTGATAGACAGCTGAGCGCCCGGGCGGCCACCTCGTGGGCCGCGGCCGCGACCTCCTCGTCTGCCGCCGCCCGCGCCCCCACCGAAAACGCCTGCATCAGCCCGGGCATCGGGCGCACGCTTCCGGCATACCGGAAGCGATGCCGATAAAACCGGAATGCGGTCAGCCAGCGGGCTCGGTCCCAGGCACTGTGACCCGCGCAGGCGGCGTATGCCAACGCCAGAAGCACCAGGCCCCCGACATCCTCTTCCACTTCAACTCCATCCTCGGCCATCCGGTTGTCGACGATCCGTCCGTGCCGGTCGAGGGTTCCCCAGAGGGCTGCCTCCAGATCCGGTATCAGCCCGGCGCCCGGTTCTTCGGACGGCAGGTGGCACAGGGCCAAGAGCAGCCAGGCGTGCGCCGAGATGGTTGATCCGTGCGACGGTTCGGCCCATCGGAGCCCATCCCCGGGGATCCGCCGCAGCCCTGTCACCAGCGGACGGAGGATCCGCCGGACCTGGTCGCCCAGCCCGCTGGCGGAAACCCGACCGGCATGGCGGGCCAGACTCCAGGCCAGCCGAGCCGTGCCGGCGGCATCCAGCGCCGGATCGAACCGGTCCTGAAACGGATGGTAGCCCGACGGAACGGCGCCGGCGGCGCCCACGACCCGGGACAGGAATCCGGCCCAAGCCGAAGCGAGCCTCGGCCAGGCGGCGCCATCGCCGCCCTCCACCGGCCGCCGGCCGGGGAAGAAACCGTCCGGTGTCCGGTTCCACCCGGGATCGGTGGCTGCGGCTGGCACGCCTCCCGGCGGCCAGGCGACGTCCGGTTCCACCACTTTCACCAGGCTGTGCCGGAACAGCTGCCATGATTCGGCGGGGAGCAGGCCGGCGTTCGTCGCCCGGGCATGCTCAAACTGCGCCCACTCGCCGGCGATGCCGGGCATGCCGGGCAGGGCCCCGCCCATCCGATGGGGCCGATCCCGGCTGCGAACCACGATCCCGTAGCGGCGGTTGTCCAGTTCGCCCAGCGTGCACGGCTTCAGCCGGGAAAAGAACGTCACGCCCACCGCGCTCCGGTCGAGGAGGTCCAATCCTTCCCGGCCGGGCGGCAGTTCCAGCGCGACTCGGACTGCTGCGGCCACCAGGTCCGCCGCCGGATCGGCCGGATCCCCCTCCTCCGGGAACCGCCAGAAGCCGGCGCGGGCATACCGCCGGCGCGGTTCCGCCCGGTCGCGCAGGCTGACCCAGGCGCCGCCGGCGGAGTCGTACGGCTGGTCCAGACATTCCGGCGGACCGGGAAGCCGCCCCTCGGCCAGGACCGCGGCGCAGGCCCGGCGGGCGGCTTCGGGCGGCGTCAGCCCCGCCGGAATCGCCGGGCCGCCGGCTGCCAGGCCGGCGGGGGTGCGCGTGGGATTGGGCGGGACGGCATCGGGCGCAGGCGTAGGGGCGATGGCGTCTTCCCAGACGTCGAAGAGGTACTCCATGTGATAGCCCATGGACCGGAAGCGCGCAAAGCCGTCGGCCCAGCCGAACCGGACCAGGACCACCCCGCCCTCCACCCGGAGGCCGGCCGCCTCGAGACGGCGGCGGGCGGCGTCCATGGCGAATCCCGACACCAGCGAGTCGTCCACGAGCACCACCGGCTCGGCCGTGTCCACGGGACCCTCGATCCAGAGTCGGGTGCCATACGGTTTGAGCTCCTTGCGGACGATCAGACCCCGGTAACGGCCGCCGGAGAGCGCTACGCACGCCTGGAGGAGGGGAATGCCGATGGTGCCGCCGGTGGCCAGCTGGCGGCCGTCGAACCGCTCCAGCAGGCGGAGCAGGCAGCGGCCGGCCAGACGGGCGCCCTCCGGGGTGAGGGTCACGCGCAGGGTGTCCAGCCACCAATCCACCGCCCGGCCATCCGGTTTGAAGAGGGGCCGCTCCGGTGTCGCCAGCCGGAGACCGTCCCGGCGGAGCAGGGTCAGGAGTTTCTGGCGATCGTCCCGAAGCCGGTTGGAGCGACTCATGAGTTCCGTCTCGTACGGTCCGGCATGGCCAACGCCCGCGCCCGTTTCGAGCGGGCGCTCTCCTTGGGCAACGCGGCCGCCGCGCCGTCAGGCGCGCCGGTGCTTGTGGTGCTGGAGGAGGTTCGGATCGAGCAGGCCCGGCTGCCGGCCCTCGTCGGGCTGAACCTCTTCCCGGTCGCCCGCCACCAGATTCCGGACGGCGGACGCCACGTCCTGGACCCCGCCGCCGCCCCCCTCGCCGCCCATGTGCACCAGCTCCTGAACCACAGTCTTCACGTCGCCACCCTCCCCCCCGCCGCCGCCCTCGCCACCCATCGGACGCAGGTCCTGCTCGACGGCCTTGCCGCCGCCGCCTCCCTCGCCGCCCACCCGGCGCAATTCGTGCTCGACCCCCTTGCCGCCGCCGCCTCCCTCGCCGCCCACCTGGCGCAATTCGTGCTCGACCCCCTTGCCGCCGCCGCCCCCTTCGCCGCCCATCCTCCACACTCCCTTGTCCGTAACATTGCCCCCCCCACCCTCACCGCCCGTCTGACCGACACTCCGCTGGAGGTCGGCGACCAGCGAACGATCCGGCCCGCTCTGGATGGTGTCCGGGAACTGCTTGTCCGGGGCGATCGCTCCCTGAGCGGAGGCTGCCGACTTGACAGTGTCCGCTTGGACAGACTCGTCCGACGGTTCGGGCAGATCCAGCGGCGTGAGCGACGGCGGCAGTTTATGGATGTCCATGATACCCTCCAATGAGTATGTTTTCTGGCTCCGACATTGCTGGGTGATTCAATTATCGGCACTCCCCGTGAGTTCGTTGCGAAAAATCTTCATGCCCTCCCCAAACGCCCCCCATCCTCCGCCCTGCGGCAGCCTGCGAGGACGAGCATCCGGCGGCTTGCATCTCTGGCTCGAATTCACTGTCATTGGGTGCAAATCTTCATGCAGAACGCGATGAACGCGTCGCGCCTCGGCAGTGGGGCGGGGGGACAGTCTTTCCGCGAGAACTTCATTTCTCCGCGCCCCATGCCTGGGGCGCACGGCTTGGAAAACGCCGGGTGGTTTTATGATTCCGGATGGTTGGCGCGGAGGTGGGCGGCGACAGCGGCGGCGGTGCGCAGCGCCGCGGCGCAGCAGTCGTTGACCCCGATGCCGTGGAACGCGTTCCCCACCACCCATAAGCCCGGCACCTGGTCCGGCACTCGTTCCACGCGGGTGCGTAGCGCCCAGTGGCCGACGTTGTACTGGGGGATAGCCCGGTTCCAGCGGAAGATCTTCACGAAATCGGGCTCCGCCGCCACCCCCATGGTGGCGGCCACCTCGCGGCGGGCGTCGGCCAGCACCTCGGCGTCGGTGCGGCCGGCGATGTCGGTGCGGCGGGCGCCGCCCATCATCACCGTGAGCAGCACGCCGCCATCAGGCGCCCGCCGACCGGGGAAGATCGAGGAAGTCCAGAGCACGCCCAGGATGTCGCGTCGCTCCGTCCAGGGGGCCAGAAAGCCGAAGCCGTCGGGCGCGGCCACCCCGCGCCCGAGCGCAAAGCCGAGCGCCACCACCGCCATGGGCGAGTAGGGCAGTGCCCGGAACTCGGCCGCCAGCTCCGGCAGCACGCCGTCGAGGAACCGCCCGGCGGCGTCGGCCGGCGCCGCCGAGACGAACGCGTCCGCCGCCAGGGTTTCGCCGTCGTCCAGCGTCACGGCAAAGCCGCGGCCGTTGCGCGCCACATGCGCGACCCCGCGGCCGAGGCGCACCCCGTCACCGAGGCGCGCCGCCAGCTCGCCGGTGATCGCGTCCAGGCCGGTGTTGAACGACGTGAGCGCGCCGCCGGGTCCGGCGGGACCCGACTCGCTGTTCTCGCCCCGCCGCCGCTTCTCCCGGGCCAGGCGGAACATGGCCTTGAACAGCCCGCCGTAGTCGCGTTCCAGCTCGAAGATGCGCGGGAAGGCGCTCCGCAGGCTCATGGTTTCGGGATTGCCGGCGAAGACGCCCATGACCATGGGGTCCAGGAGCCGCCGGTACGCCTCCTCGCCCAGCCGCCGGCGGGCGAACGCCGCCAGCGTCTCCTCGGCCTCGCCGCGGTACGGCCGCTGCCAGAGCTCGGCGGCGATGCGCAGCTTGCCGCGCCAGGTGAGGAGGCGCGACTTGAGGAACATGGGCGGATTCTCCGGCAGGCGATGGAGCTCGCCGTTCAGATAGATGTAGCGCTTGCGGGCGGCGTCGTCGGAACGGAGCAGCTCGGCGTCCAGACCCAGCCGCTTCACCAGGTCCAGCGTCCAGGGCTTCGAATCGAGAAAGCCGCTGGGCCCTGCCTCCACCCGGTAGCCCGCCTCGGCCACGGTCCAGATCTTGCCGCCCGGCCGCGCCTCGGGCTCCAGCACCACCACCTCCGCCCCGAGGGGCGGGCGGGCGTCGCGCAGGGCCTCCTGCACCAGCCAGCCGGTGGCCAGCCCGGAGATGCCGCCGCCGGCGATGACCACCCGCGGCCTGTAGGTCCGCTCGTCCGCCATGATCGTTCGTCCTCCCTGCGGGGCCGGCGCCCTCACCCGCCGAGGCGGGCGCGAACCAGCCGTTCCATGATCTCGATGAATGCCGGGTCATCGTCGGGGCATGCCAGCCGGGCGAAGCGCCCGATGCCGGCGTCCCGGGCCTGTTGCGCGAACACGCGGTCCATGTCCCAGAGCGTCTCCAGGTTCTCGGCGACGAAGCCCAGCGGCACCATCAGCACATCGCGGACGCCCTCGGCGGCCAGCCGGCCGATCAGCGCGTCGGTGTACGGTTGCAACCAGCGCCCGGGGCCGAACTTGCTCTGGAAGCCCAGTTCCACCCGCCAGCCGCCCAGCCGCGCCCGCAGCCCGGCGATCGCCGCGTCCACCTGGGTCCGGTAGGGATCGCCCCGGCGGACCATGGACTCGGGCAGGCCGTGGACGGACGGCAGCACCACCGCGCCGGCAGGCGCGAATCCCAGCCGCTCCAGCTCCGCCGTGGCGCGGCCGGCCAGCCAGTCGAGGTAGCCGGGCTCGCCGCTCCAGTCGCGGACCTCCAGCCACTCCCCCGCCCACCCGGCGGGCGCGCCCGCCGCCCAGCGGACTCGCGCGTCCTCGAGTGAGGAACCCGAGGTGGCGTGGGAGTAGAACGGATATAGCGGCAGCGCCACCATCCGCTCCGGGCGGAACTCCGCCAGCCGGCGGACCGACTCGTCCGTGAGCGCCGGTTGGTAGCGGAACGCCGGCGCCACGCACCAATCGCCGCCCGCACGCCGCAGCCGCCCCTCGAGCCCGGCCGCCTGGCGGCGGGTGATGGGATTCAGCGGCGAGGCGCCACCGGTCGCGTCGGCGTAGCGCGCCGCGATTTGCGGCGCTCGCCGGCGCGAGATCTTCCGCGCGAACAGTTCCTGGAACACGGCCGGCCCGGGGAGCGGCACCAGCCGGCGGTCCCGCAGCAGCTCCTGGAGGTACGGCTGGATCTCGACCGGGGATTCCGGACCGCCCATGGCCAGGAGCAACACGCCGGTGCGCGCGGCCGCAGCCATGCTCAGCGGTCCCCGCGGCGGCCCAGCTCGTGGACCAGGTCCACCAGCCGGGCGACCATGTCCACGGGCGCGTCGGGCCAGACGCCGTGGCCCAGGTTGAAGACGTGCCGCTCTCCCGCCCCGGCGATGACGGCGGCCGTCTCGCGCCGCAGCGCCTCGGGCGTGCCGTAGAGGACGGCGGTGTCGAGATTCCCCTGGAGCACCCGGTCCGAACCCACCCGGGCGCGCACGTCGGCCAGCGGCGTCCGCCAGTCCAGGCCCAGGGCCGGCGCGCCCGCGCCGTCCACCAGGTCCAGGAGGTGCGCCCCGTCGAGCACGTAGTAGATCGCCGGCACGCCGGCGGCGCCGACCGCCGCCAGCAGCCGCCTGGTGTACGGCAGGGCGAACGCCTCGTAGTGCGGCCGGGACAGGATGCCGCCCCAGGTGTCGAAGAGTTGAAAGGCGTCGACGCCGGCGGCGAGCTGGGCGCCGATGTAGTGCTCCAGCGCCCGGGTGATAGTCTCCATGAGGCGGTGGAACAACTCCGGCGCCTCGAACATCATCCCCTTGACCCAGCGGAAGTAATGGGAGCCGCCCCCCTCCACCGCGTAACACGCCAGCGTGAACGGCGCGCCGGCGAAGCCGATCAGCGGCGCCCGGCCGGCCAGCTCGCCCTGGAGCAGGCGGATCGCCGCCGGCACGAAGGCGTTGGCCTCGGGGACGCGCCCGGGATCGAGCGCCGCCAGGTCCGCCTCGGTCCGCACGGGCTCCAGGCGCGGCCCCTCGCCTTCGTGGAAAGTGAGCGCCTGGCCCATGCCGGCCAGCGGAATCAGGATGTCGGAGAACAGGATGGCCGCGTCGAGTGGAAAGCGCCGCAGCGGCTGCAGCGTCACCTCGACAGCCAGCTCCGGCGTCCGGCACAGCTCCAGGAAGTCGTGCCGGGCGCGCAGCTCCCGGTACTCGGGGAGGTAGCGGCCCGCCTGGCGCATGATCCAGATGGGGGTGGTGTCGGGCCGGCGGCCGTGGAGCACGTCCAGGAAACGGGTGGTGGGGTTCATGAAGTGGCCTCTTGCTTGGAAGAGCCGCCGGCGTGCCGGAGCCGGGCCGGCACGTAGTTGCAAAACGGCTCCTCGTCCATGTAGTCGCCGGTGACGGCGTAGGCGCGGGCGCGGCAGCCGCCGCAGATTGTCAGGTACTCGCACTGGCCGCACTTGCCTTTGAAATTGCGGTAGTCACGCAGTTCGTTCAGCAGGCTGCTCTTCTCCCAGATCTCGCGGAAGGGTGTGCGCCGGACGTTGCCCGCCGAGCGCGGAAAATAGGAGCAGGGATACACCTCCCCCTTGTTGTCAATGAGGCAGATGGTCTGTCCGGCGATGCACCCCTTGGCGCCACCGGTGCTGAACTTGAGCGAGCGGCGGGCCAGCTTCTCACCGGCCTTGCGATTCTCCTCGGCCACGATGCGGTAGTAGTGGGGGGCGCAGGTGGGGCGCATGAGCATATCCGGCTCGCGCTTCTCCTGCTCGTAGTGCCAGCGCAGGAGCTCCTCGTAATCGTCGGCGGAGATCAGCTCCGCCAGCACGTCCTCGCCCCGCCCGGTGGGCACGATCATGAACATGTACCAGGCGGTGGCGCCCAGGGATTTGGCCAGGCGGAAGGTGGCGGCGATATCCGCCTGGTTCCGGCGGGTGAACGAGGAGTTGATGATGAACTCGATCCCGGCGGTGCGGAACAGCTCCGCGGCCCGCACCGTGCCGGCAAAGGCGCCGGGTTGCGCGCGGAAGTTGTCGTGCACCGCCGCTGTGGAGCCGTCCAGCGACAGCGACACGATCCGGATGCCGGACGCCTTGATCCGCTCGCACACCGCATCGTCCACCAGCGTACCGTTGGTGGCCAGGCACATCCGCAAGCCGCGGTCGGTGCCGTGCTGCGCCAAATCAAAGATATCTGTGCGGAGCAGCGGTTCGCCCCCCGACAGGACCAGCACGGCGGGGTGGTAATCAGCAATGTCATCAATGAGTTGAAACCCGTCGGCGGTGGAAAATCCGTCCGCCGGCGATTGCGCCCCCGACGACGACCGGCAATGGATGCACCGCAAGTTGCACCGGCGGGTGGTCTCCCAGGCAATCCATTTGGGTGAAAACACCTGTTCCATGGCATCCTTTTCCGATCGACGGCGCCTCTATCCGCCGCATTGTCCGCCAATTATACTCAGATGCCGGCCGCAGCGCACGTTTTCAAACCATTTTTCAACCAAATGCTTGAATCTCTGAAAATTATCCGCTAAACTGACGATCTCGTCAGGATTCGATTCCCGCGAGTCGACCAGCATGCCGACAGCGCGCCAGATTGCCAGTGTGTTCCCCATCACCCGCCAGGGCTGTCTGCGCCCCATCTTTTCGCTTCTCCGGAGGACCGCGTGAAGGACTTCATTGAAATCCAGGACAACACTCTCGAAGAAATCGTGTACAACGCGATGATCCTGTTCCGCCACAACGATCTCGGGGCCAAGATCGACACCAGTCTGAACCGGGAAATCAAGAAGGAAACCGGCACGGGCGCGGCCGATTCACCCACCCAGCTCCGTCTCCGGCTCCACAACCGGTTCAACATGGACCTGAACAACGTCTATGCCCTGGAGATTTACACCGAAGCGCGGCACAAGGTGGTGGAAACGTCGGTCAACGTCTATCACGACGATTTCAAGCTGGAGGACTTCCAGCTTCCGGCCGCCGACGTGTTCGAAAAGAATCTGCGCGACGTGAACATGGATTACGTGATGAAGCGCTTCCAGTACAATTTCCGCAACGCGACGCTCCACTGGAAGGCGGCCAAGGCCAAGCAGTTCATCATCGATCCCCAGGTGGACCGCCTCAAGCAGATGCACGACGCCTTCGAGCAGTTCAGCAAGAAGGCCAAATCCCAGCTCAAGCCGCTGCACGACAAGAAAATCCGCGAGTTCCTGACCCACAAGGAGGACGTGGTTCTCGAAAAGCGCAAGATGTCGTACGCCAAATCGCGCATCCTCAAGGTGTACCACAATATTTCCGCCCCCGCGTTCACCACGCTCATGGAGCACCCGCAGCTGTTCAGCGCCCTGCTGCTCGAGTACTGCCTGGTGCCCCTGTTCCTGGCCAACGAGCTCTATGTCATGAGCCTGATCTACAAGCGCAGCCTGGACGATATCCGGACGATCCTGAGCAAACGCATCCAGGAAGTGTGACGTGCGGGCCGGCGAGCCCCCCGCCCCGCCCCCGGCCGATCCCGAAGACGATTCGTACGTGGCCCTCCCCATCGAGGACGCCCTCGACCTGCACGCCTTCGCCCCGGCGGACATCCCCTCGGTGGTCGAGGAGTACCTCCGCGAGTGCCGCGCCCGCGGCTGGCGCGAGGTGCGCCTTATCCACGGCAAGGGGATCGGCGTCCAGCGCCGGCGGGTGCAGACGCTGCTGGCCCGCCTGGATTTTGTGGAGCAGTTCGCCGACGCCCCGCCCGGTCGCGGCCACTGGGGCGCCACCCTCGTGTGGCTCAGGGCCTCGGATTCTTCATCGAAATGTGATCGTAATTCGTAATCGAGGCTCGAGGCTCGTTCCACCAAGAGGACATCGGACTTCGGACATCGGATGGTTGCCCGGTGAAACTCTGTGGATGCGGCTTGCGGTGATGAACAGACGCCGTTGAGTCTGTTTTCACTCAGCGATGCTGAAACTGCTGTTGATCCAAAGCGACCAGCCGGTTGGAACCCCGTCCACCACCAGCGCCATCATGCTCGGCAGGTCGCCGCCGCCTCCTGCGGCCCGCGTGCGCACGGTGATGTTCCCGTTGATTGCGCATGTGCGCACGATCACGCATCACGATCACGATCACATTGACGAATTACGAGCCCGACACACCCGGAACTCCTATCTCCGACCCAATTGTTTACTGTTCACCGCCATGCCCCCGGCGCCGCATCCTCCGCAACGGATCGGCGGTTGTGATAGAATAGTGACAATTCCAGCCGGCGGATCGCAGCGACATGATGATCAGACCACTCGGCCCACGGCTGTTGACCGTCGTGCTTGCCCTGGCGGCCGCGTTGGCGGTGGCTTGCGGGCAGGCAGGCGGACGATCCGCGCCGACAGCCGATCGGCCGGCGGCGCGATCGACCGATCGGCCCGACGACCGACCGGCCGCGATCCAGGAGGGTGTTATGAAATTCCAGTTGTCCAGTCCGTCGTTTGTGGAAGGCCAGACCATCCCCACCCGCCACACCTGCGACGGCCCTGACGTGTCGCCGCCGCTGGCCTGGAGCACGCCGCCCGCGGCCACCCGGAGCTTCGCCCTGTTGTGCGACGACCCCGACGCGCCCATGGGCACCTGGGTGCACTGGGTGATGTTCAACATCCCGGCCGGCGCCACCAGCCTGGCGGAAAACGTGGCCAAGACCGGCGAGCTGCCCGACGGCTCCCGGCAGGGCGTCAACAGCTTCCGGCGCATGGGCTACGGCGGGCCGTGTCCGCCCCACGGGCCGGCGCACCGGTACTACTTCAAATTGTTCGCGCTGTCGGAACCGTTGGACCTGCCCGCCGGCTGCACCGCCCGGGATCTGGAGCGGGCCATGGGCGGACGCGTGCTCGCCTCGGCCCAGCTCATGGGCCGTTACGGCCGCCGGCTCTAACGCTTGTAACCGATCCGGCGCAGGAAGTCGGTCCGCCACTGCCGGTGGCCGGCATCCTCGACCCCCTTGGGCGGCTCCCCGTCGATCACGCCCAACACGCCGCGCCCCTGTTCCGACTCGGCCACAATGAGCTGCAGCGGATTGGCGGTGGCGGCGAAGATATTGACCACCTCGTGGGTCGCCCGGATCCGCGGCAGGACGTTGATGGGATAAGCGTCCCGCATCAGCACCACGAACGTGTGCCCGGCTGCCAGGGCCCGGGCGTTGCGGATGGCCGCCTGGGTGAGGTCGTCGTCGGTGCCGTCCCAGCGGATGAGGCACTCCCCCGACGCCTCGCAGAAGGCGACCCCGAACTTCAACCCGGGCACCGCGGTGACCATCGCCTCGTAGAGGTCTTCGACGGTCTTGATGAAATGGGACTGGCCCACGATGACGTTGCACCCCTCGGGGATTTCGATGCCGACGGTTTTCAGCTCCATAAGGATTCCTCCAGGATGGGTCGCAGAGCCGGCGTCCGGCCGCGGACGCCCGCCGCGCGGGGCTAGACGGTGAACCAGTATAGCATCAGCACGATCACATTGAACAGCGCGTGGCTCAGGATGGGCGCATAGACGTTGCGCCGCCACAGGTAGAGCACGCCGAACTCCAATCCCAGCAGCGCGGTGATGAAGACCGCGGCGATGCCCTGCGGTTCGTGGGCCAAGCCGAACAGGACGCTCCAGAGCAGCAGCCCGAGCCACGGCGTCCAGAAGTAGACCGCGGAGCGCCGGACGATGAACGCCCGCTGCAGCTCCTCGCGCACGCCGCCGGCGATCACCCCGCTGATGAGCATGAGCGCCAGGTCGCCGGGCGTCCGGATCATCGCCAGCACCGGATTGACGGGCGGGATCGCCCCGGGGGCGACGAGGCGGATCAGCAGCTCGCCCGCGAACATGGTGATGAAGAGCGCGGGCAGGATCGCGAGCGCCACGAGCGTTTCCCCCGCCCATCCGCCGGCGGGTCGGACGGCGATCCGGAGCGCCGGCTCCTCCCGGCGGGCCCGCTGGCACAGCACGTAGATGACCAGCAACAGGACGGTGCTCAGCATCAGGTACGTGAACAACCCCGCCGGCTGGCGCAGAAGATCGGTGCGGGACAGGCCGGTGAGCCATCCGGCCGCCAGCGCCGCGACGATATCGGTCAGGATCCCCGAAATGAGCACCACTTCCAGCAGCGCCAGCGGCCGTCCCATGACCTGCGGCGCCGTCAGGACCGGCGCCGGAACAGACGGCGGCCCGGCCGGATCGGCCGCCGGCGCCGCGGTTCCAATCGGCTCAACCGGCGGCGTGCCGGCACCCACCGGCGGTTCGGCCGTGACCCGGGTTTGGTCGAGATCGCGCATCGTCACTCCGTGGCGCCGGTCCCGGCGCTGGCCGCATTATCGCCCAAAGGTCTTGCCGGCGCATGAAAAATCTTTGACGGAAACAGCCAGCCGTCTATAATAAAGGCAATTTCATCCCCAGGAGCAACCGGTATGGTCGTGAAGACGATGCGATTCGTGGTGACCGTTCCCTTACTGGTTCTGGTTCTGGGCGGACTGGCCGGCGCCATGACCGCCTGGCCGCACTACAGCCGGACGCAGCTGCAGGATCCCGCCTTCGTCAACGCCGAGATCCAGAAATATGCGGCCCTCCGGCAGGAGCGCCAGAGCCGGCTGACCGGAGCCACCGATATCCACCGGCTGGCGATCAACGCCGACGTCTACCGCCTCGATGTGATCCTGGACGGGTTGCGCTACGTCGCCGCCCGCGGCTACGAGCCGGCGGATCCGGGCCTGCGCGAGCACGCCTACTTTCTGAGCCACAGCTACCCGGGCATGCCGGTGGCGACACGGGCCACCGGCGAGCCGAAGTCGGGGCAGCCGGCCGTCGTCTATGAGCTGTCGGAGAAAGACCTGGTGGCGCCGCTGCCGCTGGCCACGCCGGACGTGGAGATACCGCCCGAGCTGACGGAAGTCCGGGGCGTGGTGAAGGCCCGTTTCACCATCGATGAGGGGGGTGTGCCCACTGACTTCCATATCATCAGCAGCGTGACGCCCGCAGTGGACCGGCTCGTGGAACGGAACATCCTGGATTCATGGCGTTACCAGCCGGCCACCCTGAAGGGCCAGGCGGTCCGGGTCTACTACCGGGTGATGATCGCCATCAACCAACCACGTCCCCCGACCGCTCCGGCGCCACCACCCGCTGCGCCGCCGCAGGAGTAGCGTACCGTCACGAGACCGATCGGCGGGCAAGGCCTGCCGGTCCGCCCAGCGGGCCCGTGTCCTGCCTCACCTCCCGGCGCCGCTCAACGCGGCGTGTGTTTCACCCGGTAGTGCAGAAACAGTTCATTCCCCGCCCGGTCCACGGAACGGAGCACGCAGCGCGCCCGAACCGCTTCCGGAAGCCCGGCACCGTCCACGGGCGTGGGCGCCGCCGCTCCGCCGAGGACCACCGGACACAGGGTCAGATACACCTCGTCCACCACGCCGGCCTCGAAGAACAGCGCGTTGACCCGACCGCCTCCCTCGACGAGGATCTCCCGGTAGCCTCTCGCCGCCAGCTCCGTCAGGAGCCGCCGGATGTCCGGCGGTTCCGTCACCGGCAGGCGGGCGACCTCCGCCCGGGCGCCCGGCGGCGCCGTAAACGATGCCGGTGTAGCCACCAGGATCCGGTAACGCGTCTGGCGGAAGATCTTCAGCTCAGGATTCAGCCGGCCGCTGCGGCTCAACACGCACAGGTCAGGGGTGGCGGAGCGCCCCGCGGCCTCGCGCGCGGCTGTGAGCGCCGCATCCCGCACGTGGAAGGGGGGATCATCCCGTCGGACTGTTTCAGCCCCCGCCACGATCAGGTCGGCCCGGGCACGGACCGCATCCATCCGCCGGCGGTCCTCGCGCGAGGAGAATCCGGCGCCGGACCGGTCGGCCGCGGCGATCTTGCCGTCCAGGGTGACGGCGTAATTGCAGAACACGGTGGAACGGTTGCGGTCGCTCACAGCTTTCCCTCCCGGCGGCGCGCCGGTCCTTCGGCGGGCATCGCCGCGCGGCGGCCGGCCTCGAGATCGAGGAGAAACCGCTTGCGCCACAGGCCGCCGCCGTAGCCCGTCAACGCGCCGTCCCGGCCGATGACGCGGTGGCACGGCACGATGATGGAGACACGGTTGTCGCCGTTGGCCCTGGCCACGGCCCGCACCGCCCGCGGCGCTCCGACGGCCGCCGCCTGATCGGCGTAGGCGCGGGTGGCGCCGTAGGGAATTTCCAGGAGCGCCTCCCACACCCGCCGCTGGAACGGCGTGCCCGTCAGGACCAGCGGCAGGTCGAATGTCCGCCGGGCGCCGGCGAAATACTCGTCCAGCTGACGCTGGAGCGCGTCGAAATGCGGACTGGCGCCCGGCACCAGCTCCACCCGTAGTTGCCGGCGAAGGCGCGCCAGCTGGGTTTCCATCGTCCGCCGGTCAACGAACTCCAGGAGGCAGATTCCCTCCGGCATCGCCCCCGCCAGCATGGGCCCCAGGGGGGTCCGGACACGCGTCACCGTGACCAGGCCGCGCCGGGAGCTGCGCACGGGCGCAAAGCCGGTGGTCCGCTTGAACGATTCGGTGAAGCCGCTCAGCGACTCGTAACCGGAGTCAAACGCCGCATCAATGACTTTGTCGCCGTGGCGGATCCGCCCGAAGGCGTCCGTGATCCGCCGGGCGCGCAGATAGGCCTGGAAGGTCATCCCGTGGTGCTTCTGGAACCAGCGGCGCACCCGATCCGGATCGACTCCCCGTGCCCGCAGGGCCGCGTCGGGCAGCCGCAGGGCAGGGTCCGCCTCGACCGCCTCGAGCACGGGCCGCAGCCAGGGCGGCGCCTGGCCCGGGTGCCCCAGCGGCTCACACAGCTTGCAGGGACGGTAGCCCGAAAGCAGCGCCTCGCGGGGCGAGGCGAAAAACTCGACGTTCTCACGCTTCGGCTTCCGCGCGCCGCAGGTAGGCCGGCAGAAGACGCCGGTGGTCCGCACGCCGACCACAAAAATCCCCTCGAACCGGGTGTCCTTGTCGCACAGGGCGCGGTACAGCGTGTCCGCGTCAGGCAGGGATAGCATCATGCCGCCACCTCCTGGTTTCGGCCGCTCGCGCGGGGCGCGCTCGCGCCGTCGGGCCCACTGTACCGCGACCACCGAAGCGTGACAACCGGAAACGCGGCATCCATGTACCCGCCGCGGCGCCCGGCGCCGCGGTCCGCACCGGGACAGTCCGCCCAAAACGACCGCTGGGCCGAAGCGGTTGTGCGGCAATTTGCGCCGGCTGGAAACCCCGGGCCCGGAGGCGGCATCCAAACCAGCGGCGGCCTGATGATCGTCGGACGATCCGCGGAAGGTTGCCCGGTTGAGGTTCTTCGATTACAATACATCAGAACGCCAATTCGAAATCATTTTCAAGGAGTATACACAATGATCAAAGACAAGATGCTGAAGGCCATCAACGAGCAGATCAACGAGGAGTACGCTTCCGCCTACATCTACTTGTCCATGTCGGCGTTCTTTGAAAGTATCAACCTCCAGGGCTTCGCCCAGTGGATGCGCGTCCAGGTCAGAGAGGAAACAGCCCACGGAGACAAGTTCTTCAAGCACATCGTCGAGCGGGGCGGGCGCGTCGCCCTCAAGGCGATCCCCGAACCGGCCTTCGAGTGGAAATCGCCGCTGGACGTCTTCCAGGCCACGCTAAAGCACGAGCAGCACATCACCGCCTGCATCCACAAGCTGATGGACCTGGCCCACGCCGAGAAGGACTACGCCGCCATCGGTCTGCTGCAGTGGTTCGTCGACGAGCAGGTGGAAGAGGAAGCCCACGCCGAAGAAATCGTACAGAAACTGACGATGATGGGCGATGCCAAGCACGCCATCTACATGCTGGACCGCGAGCTCGGCGCCCGCGGCAAGTGACCGGCGACCGAGAACACCGCCAGCCATCGTCCCGATCTTCCGCCGGCCCGGCGCCACGCCGGGCCGGCCTTGAATCCGCGATTATAATCCTGGAGGCAGCATGACCGTCGAACAAGCCATCATCACCGCGATCCAGTACGAGAGCCGCGTCCACAAGGCGTACGCCGATCAGGTGAGCCGGATCAGCGACCCGGCGGGCCGCCGCATCTTTCAGACGCTGGCCGACGAGGAGCAATCCCACCTCGACTACCTGCACCACAAGCTGGAGCAGCTTAAGCAGACCGGCAACGTCCCCGCCGACACCCTGCCCACCGCCATCCCGGCGCCGAAACAGATCGAGGCGGCCGGCAAAAAAATGCAGCAACACGTGGCGAGCGCCGATCCGACCAACGACCTACAGATGCTTTCCAACGCTCTGGAGCTGGAGCTGAAGACCAGCGCATTTTACGAGGACATGGTCCGCCTGCTCCCGGCCGAGGGCCGGAAGCTCTTTAAGCGCTTCGTCGAGATCGAGCAGGGCCACGTCGCCATCGTCCAGGCCGAGATCGATTCGCTGACGCAAAACGGTTACTGGTTCGACTGTTTCGAAGCTGACCTGGACGGGGTGTGACCGACCCGCCGCCGGTTCCCAATCCCGAACAAAAACCGGCTGCGCCACCCGACGCGCCCCGTTCACCGGGGCGCGTTCCATTTTACCCGTACGCCGGCGGCGTTCGACGGCACGGTCGGCGAATGATCCGGGCCGGCGCCGCTTTCACCGGCTGTCGGGCGGCGCCGCCGTCGTCACCGCCCGCAGCCGCTCCAGCAGCTCGGCCTTGGCCCGGCTGGTCTCGGCGTCCAGCGTCACCGGCGCATCGGCGGCCTTGCAGCCGCCGTCGGCGGCGCGGTACTGGCGGAAGTCCCGGCAGCGATTGGGCGAGTGGAAGTGGAACACAATCCCCAGCGGCGACTTGAGCCGGAACAGGCTCACCTCGGCCAGCCATAGCGCCAGCGGGCAGACATCCATGATGAATGGGATCACCTGGCCGCTCTGCGCCTGGTGCCGGAGCATGGCGGCCCAGTAGTCCGCCATCTGCCGTTCGTCGAGCATGATCTGGAGTCGGACGTCCACGTGCCCGCCGCGCGGGAGCATCCCCAGCCACTCCCCCACCCGGCACGGCGTGTCCGGGCCGCCGCAACCGCCGGCTCCCGGACGATCGGCGAAGGCGCAGAACTCGTTGAAGCGCCGCTGGGCGCCGGCACGGGCATAGGGGGAATCGGGCGCCGGCCGGCAGGCGCCGGTGTGGGGTTTCTCGCAATAGGCCTGGAACACCCAGAGCTGGGGCTTTTCCGCCAGCTCGCCGGCGGACCAGCGGCGGGCCTGCTCCGCCACGTAGGCCACGAACGCCTCGCGGGAGGGCACTCCGAGGCACCGGCCCCGGAAATCGTCCCGCTGGCGGACGGCCCAGTGGCGCAGATTGCCCAGCGCCGTCAGCGGATGCCGCAGCAGGGGGGCCGCCAGACGCGGCGCCAGCGCCAGCCGCCGGGCCGCATACAGCGGCAGCTGCAACCAGATCCGGAAACCGATCTCGGCCGTGCGGTCCCGTTGAAACCCTGACATGACAACCTCATCTTATAGCCTAGCGGTCCATGACAGGCCCGGACGCAACATTTTACACGTTCCGTCGATAAGTCCACCGTGGAAATGTCACACCGCATGGACTACAATACAGACGCCATAATTGATCAAACCATGATCCTGGAGGATGAGCGATGAAAAGACTGATTGTGTTGGCTTCTCTGACCGTGCTGGTCGCGCTGGCGACGGGCTTCGCGGCCGCCGCCGACGGTAAACCGGTGATTGCCGTCAAGACGTTCAACCTGCCGGAAGACTCCGTGTACTACAACTCCACGGTGGGTTCCGGCCTGACGGACATGTTCATCACCGAGCTGCAGAAAACCGGCAAGTACACCCTGATCGAGCGCGCCCAGGTGGACCTGCTCACCGACGAGGTGGACTTCGGCAAGTCCGGCTACGTGGAGCAGGCGTCCGCGGTGCGCAAGGGCCACATCAAGGGCGTGCAGTATTACTTCCTGGCCAAGGTCACCAACTTCGGCGCCAAGCAGAACAAGGTGGGCGGCAGCGGCTGGGGCGGTGGCGTGTTCGGCGGCCTGGGCTACAAGAAGGATGAGGCGTACGTCCGGATCGATTACCGGATCGTGGACGCCACCAGCGCCGAGACCATCATGGCCGATTTCGGCGAGGCCACATATTCCAAGAAGGGCGTCAGCATGGGTGGCGGCAAGTGGGGTTCCGGCGGCGGTGCCCTGGATGTCTCCTCGAGCGAGTTCCTCGAGAGCATGGTGGGCCGCGCCACGATGATGGCTATGGCCAACATCATCGAAAAGATGGATCATTCCTTCCTGGCCACCCACACCTCCCGCGCCGACCAGCTGGCCCAGGACGAGGCCAAGGCGCAGGATGAGGCGGTGGCCGCCCTGCGCAAGGTGCCTGGCAAGGTACTGGCCATGGTTTCGGCCGAGATGGTCATTATCGACCTCGGTTCCAACAACGGCGTGAAGGTGGGCGACCAGGTCGCCGTGTTCAAGAGCGTGGACATCAAGAACTCCCGCGGCGAGGTGGTGTTCACCGAGGAAAAGGAAGTGGGTCTTCTCGAGGTGTTCGAAGCCCAGCCCGACCGGTCCAAGGCGCGGGTGGTCTCCGGCTCCGACATCAAGGAAGGCCACACCGTCAAGTTGAAGTAAGCGCTTGTTGCCGCAACCGACAACGGCCGCCGGTCAGACCGGCGGCCGTTTTGTTTTCAGGGTGCGCCCGCGGCGGGCTCAGGGCTTGGCAGGGGTGATGGTCCGCCGGGGCAGCGCCTTGCCCTCGAAGGGAATGGCGAACGGGCCCACCGTCCGGCCGTCGGCGCCCTTGCGGATGGAGGTCGCCAGTGAATCCGCCAGCAACTCCACCGTCTCGAGTCCGGCGGAGTCGGCGATGTCCAGGACCACCCGGGCCACGGCGATGCAGCCGGCGGGCGCGTCAGCGCGGGTCTGGTAGGAGGTGAAGCGGACCAGCCCTTCGGCGTTCGCCTTTTCCAGATTGGTGAAGACAGGGGCTTTCTGGTATCCGGGCGTATTGCCGCCCAGCACGTCCACCAGCCGCACCTTGGCCGGATCGAACGTGATCCCCAGGATGTAGGCGCCCAACACGCCGGGCACCTTGTCGTCGGCATCCCCGACCACCAACACCTCCGTCAGGTCCACCAGTACGGGGAGGGTGTACCGCTTCCCGTCGGGCGGCTGATTCTTCTCGAGGACCAACCGGGCCTTTCCTTCGAGACGGCCCGGCCGCAGCGCCGGCCCGGGTGGCGGTGTCTGGGACGGGTCCGTGCGGATCGTCTCCTGGGTCGCGGGCGCGGGGTCGGCGACCGGAGCCGCCGGTGCCGGCACGCCCTGGGCGGCGACTGCAGCGAGGACCAACAGCGTGAAACCGGTGATCCGAATGATGGCGGTCGACATGGATGGCCTCCCGTTCGATTGAATCAGCGGCTCGACGGATCGTCCGCCGGCACGGCGGCGGCGGAGTCCGCCAGTCGGCGGATGACCGTTTTCAGACTGTCCGCGTCGAGGCCCTGGGAGCGCAAGATCTCCTCGGGTGTCCCCGACGTGGCATACTCGCGCACGCCCAGCCGCACGAGGCGGACGTGCAGGTCCCGTTCCAGGATCCGGGCGGCCAGCGCAGCGCCCAGGCCGGTCTCACGATGATGATCCTCGTAGGTGATCAGCACGCCGGACGCGCAGAGGGTGGCCAGGTCGGCGGCGTCCAGGTCGCGGGGCGACGGGACGCCCGCCACGGCCACGCGGATGCCCTCGGCGGCCAGTTCGTCGGCCACGCGGACAGCCCGGCCGGCCAAGGCCCCCAAGGTGGCGACGGTGACATGGGCGTCGTCCGCCGGCCGGAAGAAATCGGCCCGGCCGTACTCAAACCGGTAGTCGGGACCGAAGAACGGCTGGCCGTCGGCGCGAAGCACCGGCGGGCATTTGGACCGCCCCATCCCGATGAAGCAATTCCCCGGCTGCCCGGCGGCCCAGCGGACCACCCGGTCCGTCTGGTTCGGATCGGCGGGGATGACGCTGCGGAAGCCAGGCAGGTTGTGGAGCAGTCCCAGATAATCGATAGCGTGGTGGGTTTTGCCGTCCTCGCCCACGTCGGTGCCGATGTGGGTGCAGACCACCTTCAGATTCGCCTCGTTGATATCGTTGAGCCGCTGCTGGTTGTACGTCTCGTCGACGCCGAACACGCCGAAGTCGGCCCAGAACACCTGGACGCCCTGCGTGGACATGGCGCCGGCGGCAACCGCGGTGTGGTGCTCCATGATCCCGCACTGGAAGAACCGGTCGGGGTGAGCGGCAGCGAACCCGCCGGTCTTGACGCTGGCGGCGAGATCGCAGTCGAACACCACGATGGGCGTGGCCCCGGCGCGGGGGCGGTTGAGCGACGCGACGTCCTCCAGCGCCTTACCCCAGGCGCTGCGGTTGTCGGTGGGTTTGTCGGCGGTCCAGAGCCGCGGTTCGCCCGCCGCGACATCCACGTGCGCCTCGGGCGGGCGCCAGGCCGGCAGATGGGCCGTGCCGCGGCGGCGCATCTCGCGGTAGCGGTCCAAATCGTTGGGCAGGCCGAGCTCCGCCAGCGCCTGGTCCAGTTGCGCCTCGTCGAGCGCCTGGCCGTGCCACTTGGCCAGGTTCTCCATGAACGACACGCCCTTACCCATCACCGTGTGAGCCAGGATGGCCACGCAGTGCGTGTTGTCGCGGACGGCCCGGCGGAGCGCGCCGTAGATCTGCGCGTAGTCGTGGCCGTCGATCTCCAGCACCCGCCAGCCGTCGGATTCGAAGTTGGCCCGGATGCGCTGGGGCATCACCGCGCCCGTTTCGCCGCTGATCTGCAGCCGGTTGAGATCCACCAGCGCCGTCAGGCGGGTCAGGCCGAATTTCACCGCAAAGCGGCGGGCTTCGGCGATCTGCCCCTTCTGCTGCTCGCCGTCGCCCATGACCACGAACACACGGCTGGGCAGCCCCAGGACTTCGGCGGCCAGCGCCATGCCGCAGCCGGCCGACAGCCCCTGCCCCAGATTCCCCGTGCTCCACTCCACGCCCGGTACGCAGCGCTCCACGTGCCCCTCGAACGGTCCGCCGGCCTGGCGGAAGTGGGCGATGGCTTCGTCCACCGGGAAGAATCCCAGTCCGCCCAGAGCGGCGTACACGCCCGGCGACGTGTGGCCGTGGCTGATGACGATCCGGTCGCGTTCGGGCCGGCGGGGTTCGGCCGGGTCCACGCCGGCCAGGCTGTAGAGGACCTGGTACAAATCGATGGAGGACATGGATCCGCCCGGGTGGCCGCAGCCGGCCAGGGTGGTCATCTTCAGGATGTCGCCGCGGGCGCGGCGCGCGCGCTCCCGAAGCTGGCTTTCGATCTCGGGCGCAAGCGTCGGGGCGGCGAAATTGCGGCAACTGGCGGGTCGGCTCATGAACCTGTCACTCCCCATGAGATTACAGATGGGACAGTATACCCCCTTATCCCACAAACGCCAAGGGGGACCCGCTGCTGCGGCCGCGTCCCGCGCGCGCCGTCAGAACGGCATCGGCAGGATGCCACCGTTGCCGGCATGGCCGGTGAAGCTCTGGTCACACATCAGGTAGAGGTTCTTGCCGCGCGACAGCGTGTGCAGCCGGTCGATGAGCACATACTCGGGCCCCTTCAGCAGCCCGGCCTTGCGGATCGCATCCACCGTCTCCTTGAGATTGCGCTCCAGCAGGTAGCGGCCCACCCGCAGCGACACCTTCTGCAGCCGGTCGTTGTGCCGGTCGCGGAGATACGAGATATCCGTGATGAAGCGGTACTCAGCGCCCTGAAAAAAGTGCTGGCAGATGTTCCGGTACGCCTGCACCAGCGCGTCAACCACGCGTCGTTCGCCGGCGGCCTCGAGGTAGAAATCATCATCGATCACCCCGATGTCCAGCAGCAGGTCGTCCTCCTGGCTCAGCTTGATCTGGAACCGCGCGTGGATCTTGGATTCCGCCGGCTGGTAATCCGGGGCGACGTAGAGGATGTCCGGGTCGCGCATGTCGGTGATCTTGGGCAGCTCGGGCGGAACAGGCCGGTCCGACAGGACGAACGGGCTGCCGTTGGAATGGAGGAATTCCCGCTGCAGGTTGAGGCCGGAGGTGCGCATGACGCCGACCGACTGGGTGAAGGAGGTGACGAAATCGGCGTAGAAGCGCTGGATGATGGACGGGAAGACGTGGGGAGAGACCTCGCCCAGCTTCTCGTCGCCGGTCCAGTTGAGGAAGACGTCCGAGGAATCGTCCACCGGCAGGTTCAGCACGCGGCTCTGCACCGTCACCGGATAGATGTGGATCCGGTTCTTGAACTGGACGAAGTAATCCGGATCCTGCGCCGCGCTGGCCAGGGTGGGATCGCAGATCATCCAGTGCAGGTCGCCGTCCTTGAGCGGCAACCCCACCTCGACCCAGGCGTGGGCGCCGAGGTGGTTGAAATCGTAGATGTGCCCCACCGCCGACTTGGCGGGGATGCCCAGCGCCCGCAACAGTGTGATCATCACCCGGGTGTAGTCGTCGCAGTCGCCCAGTCCTTCCTGGATCACCTGCAGCGGCGTGCGCGCCATGGAATTCCGGAAATAGCGGATGTTGGTGCCGACGTACCGGTTGACGCGACGGATCACCTCGTACAGGTTGTCAGAGCCGGCGGCGATGCCGGCTGCGAGGCGCTCCAGTTCCGCCCGCTCTTCCTCACCGCGGTAATCCCGGCTGGCGATGAGCCGGGCGATCCCCGCCACCGAGTTGTCCTGCAGCGGCGGCATGACGGCGGCGAATCGCGAGGTGGAGATCGTGTCGTAATTTTTTAGGCTCACGGAGCCGTTGACATAGATGGAGCACGGCGTGGCCGGATTGCGCAAGGCTTGTTCCAGTTCCTTCCGGTGTACCGGGATCGTCAGGACAAAGCTGTCGCCGGTGCTGCCGGGGACAACGCGGAAGTTGGCCCGGCGGTAATTCAGGAGCACCGATTGCACGTCCACCCCGGGCGAGAAGATGATGGGAAAGCGGAAGGTGATCTCGATGGAGCCGTCCGACTGCCCCTCGGCGCGGGGGTAGAGCAGGCAGCGGATGATGAAGGGCAGCCGGGTCCCGCCATCCACCGGGCGGATTTTCAGATCGGGCGCCTCGTCCGGATCGTGCGGGTAGCTGAAATTGACGAAGATCCGCCCGTCCCGCAGGATGAGGTTCTGCTCGTTGGCCCGGTTGGGGGAGAAGCGGGCGTAGTGCACGAAAGTCGGCGTGTCCGGCTCCAGCACCGGGCCAAGGGAATCGGCGTGCTCCTGGTCCGACTGGAAGCCGGTGGCGGCCTTGGGACCGCCCGCCAGCAACGGGTTGACGAAACGCCGGATGATGGAGCCCGGATCGTCGTCGGCCACGGGCAGACTGTGCAGGAGCGGCGGCGCGGCGGCCTGGCCGCGGACCCATGGGACCGGGAGCGCCGTTACGAATCCCACCACACAGATGAGTGCAGCCGCGATGCGCTTGATGTTCATGTTGACGATGTTCTCCACAAATTTGTTCTATTATACTGAACCCGGATCATTTTTCTTCATCGCGACGTAGAATATCCCCAGCCGGCGACATCGGAACACAATCCAGAGCTTCACCACGCCGGCGGGAGCATGCATGAACTGGATCGAATCGTTGCGCCTGGCCGTAGTCAACCTCCGCCAGACGCCATTGCGGACGGCGCTCACAACCGCCGGCGTCATGATCGGCACCGGCACCCTTGTCTGCATCTTCGCTTTCGGCGTGGGACTCCAGCGCCTGACCACCGACGAGCTACTCAAATACCGGGTTCTGACCACCATCCAGGTCATGCCGGCCGCGCCCGTGCCACGGCCCGCCGATCGCGCCAAGCCCGCTCCGGCGACGCCGCGGCCGCGCCTCGACGACACGGCCATGGCGCGGTTCCGTCGCCTCCCCGGCGTGGTTTCGGCTTCGCCGGTGGTCCAGTTCCCCGTCGAGGTGCGATACGGCGACAAGCGCCGAAACTCCCTCGGCCGCAGCCACGATGCCGCCGACGCCGAAAGCCGGACGGCCTATCCGCTGCGATGCGGCCGCCTGTTCCTGCCGGGCGCAAACCGCGAGGCGGTGATCACAAAGGACTGCGCGGCCGCCCTTGGGTTCAAGGCCCCCGCGGCCGCGCTGGGCCGGGAGCTGGAGCTGTCTTTCTTCACGGCCTCGGCCGGCGGCGGCGCGGCGGGCCCGCTTCCCCTGTCTGCGTTCTCAGTGGCGCGGCGGGAACTCACGGTGCGCGTGGTGGGCGTCGTCGAGCCGCCGGATAGCCTGTTCAGCAATCCCATCCTCCGGATGGAAATCCTCCTGCCTCTGGACCAGGTCCGGGCGTTGGGCCTGCTGGACGTGATCGCGCTGGAAAGCCTGCTGCGCAATCCGTCCGCCGGCGACCCCTACCAGACAGTGGAGGTCCGCACCGCCCGCGCCACCGACGCCGCCCGGGTGGAACAGACGATCCAGAAGATGGGGTTCCGGACCGTCTCCCTCATCTCCATCCTGGGTGAGATGAACCGCTTCTTCATCCTGATGGACGCCGGACTGGGCGCCCTCGCCGGCGTCTCGCTCCTGGTCGCCTGCCTCGGGATCGTCAACACGATGATCATCGCGGTGCTGGAACGGCGCCGGGACATCGGCATCATGAAGGCGGTCGGCTCCCGCCGCGCCGACATCCGCCGCCTTTTCTTCATCGAGGGCGGCCTGATCGGTTTCGCCGGCGGGGTGCTCGGCGTGGTGCTCGGCTGGCTTGCGTCGCTGGGGATCAATTATCTGATGAACATCTATATCCAGCAGCAGGGCGCCCGGCCGGCCGACCTGTTCCATCTTCCCGCCTGGCTCATCGCGGCTGCCGTCGCCTTCGCCACGCTGGTGGCTCTGGCCGCGGCGTTGTACCCGGCCACCCGTGCCGCACGCCTTGACCCGGTGGAGTCGCTCCGGCACGAGTAGCGGCGTCACTCCACCGCCGGCAGCCACCGGCTGAAAACGCCCGTTTCCTCCACCGCGCGCACGATGTGCCGCCGGAAATCCTCGCCCACGCCGTCGCCGCCGACCACAAAGCTCAGGCCGGGCCGCAGGCGCTCGTACAGCGCGCCGGCCAGCCGGTCGAACTCGGTCGGATCCGGCGGCAGCTCGAACACCAGGTCCAGCCAGGCCGGCAGGCGGTCGAGCCAGTCGCGCCATTCGGCCGCGGGCACCCGCTGGAACAGCCGGCAGGAGTAGAGGCCGGTGGCGTCGTCGCGGTAGTAGTTCACCCGGTTCCAGTACTGGTCGGCTCGGGCGAAGGCCGCCTGGATGGTCACCGCCGCGTCCGACGACACGGGGCGGGCGCCCCGCAGCACCACACGGGACAGTCCGAACGGGCAGGCCGCGAGCAACCGCTCGCCCAGCGCGGCGATGCGGGGGGCGGCGCGGTCGGGATCGTGACAATCGATGTCCAGGGTGACCACCGCAGCCAGCCGGGGTATCGCCGCGGCGAGCGCCGCCGCGGCGCCGGGCGAATCGGCGTTCAGGCGGATGCGCTGGACCCAGCCGCCCGGCGCCGGCTCGGCGTCGTACGGGGGGATGTCCACGTGGTGCTGACGGTCCAGAATCTCCTCGACGTCATAGATGCCCTGCAGGAGGCGGGTCTCGTCCCACGCGCCGGCGGCGAGCAGGTAGTACGGCGGTCGGGGCATCCAGCGGAACCCTTCGGCCGCCGCCCGCTCGCGCAGCGCCGTCCCCGGAATCAGGCTCAGGAGAAACACTTCCGCCGCCTCGGCCAGGTCCCGCCTCCGCAACCAGACCAGCGTGTCGCGGAAGCCGGCCGGATCGTCGTCGGGCAGGCCCAGGATCACCCCGATGTCCAGCTTCAACCCCGCCGTCACCAGGTGCGCCGCCCCGGTGGCGAAGGCCGGCAGATCCAGCCGGCGACCGACGCCGGCGCAGACGGCGGGGTGGATGGATTGCAGGCCCGCCTCCAGCGAGCGGAAACCGGCCCGGGTGTAGGCCGCAGCCAGCGCCGCGTCGATCCCCTCCAGGCGGGTTTCGGTGTGGAGATCCAACCCGCCCCGGTTCCAGCGGGCCAATTTGTCGAGGCGGCCCCGCGTGCCGCGGGCGCGGTTGAAGGACGGATCCAGCAGGTAGACGTCGCGGACCCGGCCGTCGGCGGCGGCCCACCGGAAGAAGTTGCGGATGGCGGCCTCGTCGTGGTGGCGGACGGTCCGGGCGCTTTTCGAATAGAAACAGTAGTGGCAGCGACAGGGGCACCCCCGCGTGGTTTCCAGGAGGCAGTTCCCCTTCAGGCCCGGCGGCAGGATCCCCTGGGAGTAGGGATCGGCCAGCCCGGTCAGCGCCGCCAGCGGGGGCGCCACCATCCGTATCGGCCGGGAGTCAGCGCGGTCCAGCGCCGCCAGGGCGAGGGGCAGGCCCGTCTCACCCTCGCCGGCCACCAGGATGTCGGCGGTGGGGTCGTCCCAGCAGACGCTGCCGGGGCTGACCTCCGGCCCGCCCAGAATGATCCGGATCTCCGGATGGCTCTCCCGTACCCGTCCCGCCAGCCAGAGTGACCGTTCCACGTTCCACATGTAAACGGAGCAGCACAACACATCGGGCCGGTGGTCCAGCACCGCTCCGAGCAGACCGGCATCGCCGGCGTAGGTGGCGGTGGCCTCGTCCAGGATCGCCCACGTCAGGCCGTCCAGCAGGCCGCGGGCGCAACAGTGGCCGAGGACATATCCCGCGGCGACGGGCAGGTTGCTGTCGGCGAACGCCTGCTCGGCGTCGGGCACCCCGAGCTGCACCCAGAGCAGGTGTCGGGGGGGGCGGCGCGGCTTACTCATCCGGCGGCAGGAACACGCCGCGGAGGGCGGCGGCATCGCGCAATTTCTGACGGTGCTCCCGGCCGGCCGCACGAAACGGGTCGAGCCACGCGGCCGGCGCCCCCGACTGTTCCACCACGGCCGCCAGGCGTTCGGCCAGGGAGCACTCCACGCCAAAGGCCAGCGCGAGGGCGCCCTCCGGCGACAGCCGATCACGGCGGACGCGTTCCGCCAGGGACGCCAGGTGCCGCAGCAGCACCTCGGCCAGCACCGGGTCATCCGGGCCGCCGCTGACGGCTACAGCCGGCGCCAGCCGGCGCAGGCCGGTCGCCTGCTCGGCCTCGCCGCGGGCCAGATCGTGCCAGAGCGCGCGCAGTTGTTCCGTTTCGGCAAAACGGTCGGCCAGCGCCAGGTACAGCTCGCGGACACCTTCCGCGAGCCGGATCAGTTGTTCCTGTGATCCGGTGACGTTCACTTCACTCCGGCGGCGCCACCGAGGCGGCGGCCCGCATCAGCGCTGCAAGTGATTGTCGAGCTCGGCCGCCAGCATGGTGATCTCGCGGGAAAGGCGCTCGTCCACGTTCCGGCCCACCAGCTCGACGTAGTAGACGTCGCGGTGGAACGCCACCCCCAGCGGCGACTGCCGGTTCTCCTCGCCCAGGTGGAGGCAGCTGTCCCCGAACGGCGCCACCGCCTGATACACACGCCGCGCGCCGTGGGGCGACGCCATCTGGTAGATTGTAACGGCAAAGGTCAAACCCGGCAAGTCGAAGAACTGGAACTCGCCGGTCACTCCCTGGACGAAATCGTTGTCGCGCAGCAGCAGCTCCCGTTCGCCGGCCAGCTCGCCGATCTCGCCGGGCCCATATGGCCCCGGGGCGCTGATCACTTTCAGCGGGTATGCCCCCTGCAGCTCGGTGAGTTCTCCCACCAGATCAATCGGGTCGGCCGGCGGAGCCGGCGCGACCTCCTCCCCCGCCCCGCCGGGGGTCAGCCGGCAGCCCGCCAGCCCCGCCCCCAGCATCAACAGCAAACCGCCGATCACCCATTTGCCCACGTGTTCGAACCTCCGTCTCAAGGTGACGACTATTTTACTGAGCGGCCCCCCGGATGTTTCAGCCTTTGTGAGGAACGGGACGCGCCGCGGGCTCCGCCGCCGACATTCCCGCTTGGCTTCGGCGCCGGAATGATGTATAGATGACACTCTGATCCCTCTGAGGAGGAACACCCCCTTGATTCCGCCAACTCTTTTCCGCCCGGTGCTGCCGATTGCGGCGCTGGTGCTGGCCTGGGCCGGCTGGGCCGCCGCCCAGGACGCGACAACCGAGGCCCCGACGGGCAAGCCGCAGCCGGAGATCCGGTTCGACTCCCTGAAGCATGATTTCGGCGTCGTGGAAGACGGCGTCACCCTCAAGCACGTGTTTCAGTTTAAAAACGTCGGACAGGCGATGCTGATCATTCACAGCGTCAAAGCGGGTTGAGGGTGCACGGCAGCCCTGGTTTCGGCCAGGGAGATTCCCCCGGGCGGGGAAGGAAACATCGAGGTCACCCTCAACACCGCCAATCGCCGCCGGGCGCTCATGAAACAGATCACCGTGTCCACCAACGATCTGAATCACCCCTCGGTGGAACTCATCATCCGCGCCGACATCGTGAACACGCTGGCCCTGGAGCAGACCACGGTCACGTTCCGCCAGGTGAACAAGGGGCAGCAGGAGGTTCGCTACGCCACCCTGGTCGGCAAGGACGCGGACCAAACCGATATCACGGCCATCACGTGCGCCCATCCGTCCTTGCGGGTGGAGTACTCAAAAACCGGTTTCGACAACATCGCCCACCAGCGTATCCGGATCACCCTGCCCGCCGACACGCCCATCGGGCGTTTCAGCGAACAAGTCATCCTGAAGACCAACCACCCCAAAAAGCCGACACTGACGATGCTGGTCGTCGGCGAGGTGGTCGGCATCGTCCGAGCCGTGCCCTATCGGCTGAATTTCTCCCTGACCGGTGTGCCGTCGGATGTTGTGCGGCAGGTCCGGTTCAACTCCATCAACACCCCGTTCAAGATACTCGGCGTCACCTGCGACGTACCCGGTCTGAAGACCCGTCTGGAGGAGGTGGCGCCCGGAACCGCCTACACCGTGACGGTCACCCTGCCGGCCGGCTACACGGGAGGGCCGTTCGCCGGGACACTGGTGATTGAAACCGATCTCCCGGACCAGAAAACCGTCGAGGTGAACGTGGTCGGGCAACCGCGGCGGACCCCGAATCCGGAGTTGCCGTAACAATCCCTGACCCGAACCCGATGGGAAACGAGCGGGCGCGGCGTTGAGCCGCGCCTTTTCGTCTCAGGGCGTCCGTTCGAAGACCACCGCCCGGAGTCCGCGCCGGTCCGTGGCGACGAATGCCCGGCGGAAGCCGGGCACGCCCGCATCGAGCGCCGGCAGCAGGGTCGGATTGGCGGCCCGCAGGAACGGCTCGTACAGGATCAGCCAGTGAACGCCGCGGCGGTCCATGTCCGCCGGCAGATCCTCGGCCCGTTCGGTCCAGAGCCGGGGCACCGTCGCGTGCCCCGAGTAAAACCCGGTGAGTTCGATGTAGCCATACGCACAGCCGGCCACGGGCTCGTTGCGGGGCACGGACGCCGCCAGCCAGCCGGCCAGACGGTGATGGTTCTCATACTGCCGTTCCAAATCCACCGCCCGCCAGGCCGTGAGTCCCAGCGAAATCATCAGGATGACGGCCACGACTGCGGCCAGCAGCCCCGGGAGCCTGGACTCGCGCGCCGCATACGCGGCGAACGCCACCAGCCCGGCCGCGCCGAATATCTGAACGGGCACCACCGCGGTCAGAAGATTGCGCGTGTCCACGCGCAGCAAGGCGTCGGCCACCACCGGCAACACCATCATGAACACCAGGGGCAGCTTGTCCGACTGGAACAGGCACCATCGTCCGGTGAACAGCGGCAACAGGAACAGGAACAGGGGGACAGGTGTCAACAGCAGACCCGGCGTCCGCTCCAAACAGTAGAGCAGGTTCTGGGGAACCCGTGCAACCTGGGCCATCCAGCCGGACCAGCGGTCCGGCGCCACCGACTGGGCCGCTGTTGCGGCCTCGCCGTAGATGGCCCGGGCCGCCTCCGCCAGGTCCAGTCGTTCGGTGAACACCCGCACCGGCGCGGCGGTGACATGGAGCAGCCCGCCGTCGCCCGGCGCAGCCGGCATCGCCAGCACCCAGCCGATCATGACGGCGGCGAAGGCGGCGGCCGCAGCGGCACCCACTGCCAATCGAGCCAGCCATCGTCCGCCTGCCTCGCCGCCACGGGGGGTCAGCAGACCGCGGGACGGACAGGCCAGGCCCACAGTCAGCGGCAAGGCCGCCACAAAGGCGGTGAAGCCGTCGTTGTGCACCGCGGCGGCCAGCCCGAACGCCGCACCCACCGCCGTCCCGGCCCCCAGCCCTCCGCCGCGCGCCAACCGGACCAGCGCCCACACCCCGGCGGCGAACGCGCACAGGTAGAAGCTGAACGCTTCGCCGTTGACCGAGTATTCCATCAGGCGGGGATGAGCGGCGGTGAACAGCGCCGCCAGCCAGGCCGCCGGCGCTCCGTACAGGGTTCGGGTGATCCGCACCACGGGCAGCAGCAGGAGGACACCCGGGACCAGCGAGGCGACCACGGCCGCAGCGACCTGGCCCATACCCGTCGCGAGCACCAGCGCCTGCCAGGCGGTGAACAGGTTGAGCCCCGCCGGCTCCACCACCGCCCAACCGCCGGCCACTGCGTCGCGCGCGGCCGCCGCGTTAACCACGGCGTCGCCCGACAGTGGCGCACCCGGCAACACCAGCAGCAGCCGCAGGGTTGCCGCCAGCCCGACGGCCGCCAGCACCTGGACGTTGCCGCCGCGGTCCGGCGCCGCGGGAAATGCAAAGGTTTTACGGAACGTGTGGACCGCCTCGGTCTTGAAGACGCCGAACCGGAATCCCAGAAAGCTCAGGATGAACGCGGCCAACACCCCGCCGAACTTGGCCAGGTTGACCACCAGGATGAATCCGGGCACGCCCAGCCACTCGGGCAGCTCCGGCGGCAGGTAGCGGGGCAGGAAACGGACGAGGAACAGGAAGCTGGTCGTATTGATCGCCATGGACAGTCCCGCCACGGCCGCGAACTTGAGTTTCTCCGCCCGATCGGCTGGTCCGAAGGCATCGGCGAACGTCCAGCGCCGGTTCAGCACGTAGCTGTTGAGGGTGGCCACGCCGCACGCCACCACCGAGATGAGAAAGAGCACGACGCCGCTGGACGGCTGCAGCATAAGTACCAGGATGTTGGTGATGGCGAAATCAATGCCGGTGTTGAGGGCCCCCACCACAGCGAAGCGGGTGAACTGCCACACCTGCTTGAGGAGCCACCAGAGCCGGGATGTGCTGTTCGAAGTCATGCTGAGAGTCCGCCCGCACAGACTGGCTGCCGCCCGGCCCGCTCGGGGCGCGCCGGCGCGGACCGGGGCATTATACCGGCATCCGCGGCCCGTGTGTCAATCACTCCCACGGCTCGCCCAGCGGCCGCGGCGGTTGGGAGTCGGCATGGCGGTGAATGTGTCGCCGTCCCAGTAGCGGATGGCGTCGAGTTCGTTGATCTCGTCCCGCCTGAAGGGGTGATCGACGTGCCCGATGCGCTCCAGGTAGGCGTGGAGGACGGAGTAGCCGTTGTCGAAATCCACCCAGCGCAGCGCCAGCCAGCGGTCCAGGTAGAACAGCACGCTGCCTACCGCCACCCCTTCGGGCGGCTGGATCGTCCAGAAGGTCGAGACGACGACCTGCTCCTGTTCCACCACGATGCCGTCCAGCCCGCCGTACTCGTGGGTCGCCCGGTTGATGCAGTCCCGCGGGAACAGCAGGTAGTACAGCTCATGGCCCGGCGGCTGGCCCGCGCACGTGTAGGCGGCGTCGCTGGACGGCGGCGAGATACCCGCCAGGTCCGATGGGTCGAGCAGCGCTAAAAAGCCCTGCCGGTGGGCATTGTTGATGCCCACGGTCAGGATCTCGGTTCGGCCGTCGCGATTCAGGTCGGTCAGAGTCAGATTCAAAAAGTGCCCCGTATGCAGGTACTGCCCGCGCACCGCTCCGTCCGAACCCAGAACCACCATCTTGGCGGGGAAGAGTTGGTAATGGACGGCCGGCAGAACGATCTCCTTCCTGCCGTCCCCGTCCGCGTCGGAGACATGGAAGAAGCGGACAAACCACTCAGCGGACACCGGCCGTCCGCCGAAATTCAGCGACTCGCCCGGGCGATAACTCCACCGGACTCGGCCGTCCGACCCAAGGCAGTACAGGTCGGATGCAGTCAGCGAGGTATGGACGTTGGCCAGCACCTCGGTGGCGCCGTCCCCTTCCAGGTCGGCGAGCACGAATTGCCGGCCGCCGCAGGCACCCGCGTTCGTGGCCAAAAATTCAGGTGTCTCCTGCATCACCGAACCGGGGAGGCGGGTCGCCCAAAGCCGCTGCCCGGTGGTGTCGTAACCGACCACCGTGTCGCCCTCGGCCAGGGCCCGGGCCAACCGGTGAGTGTCGGCGCCCCCCGTCTGCCGGAAGAAGTAGAGCGCCGCCGCGCCGACCGCCAGCACCGCCAGCAGTAAACCGGCGGCCCGGAACCAGATCCGGCGGGGCCGCCGAGTCGTTACGGCGACAGGAACCGCCGCGTCGACGGGGGCCGTCGGCTCCGTCGGCCGGCTCACCGCGGACGGGACAGCGTCCGCGTCTTCGCCTTCCGGTTCAGTGGGGGACGGCAGATCGTTGCTATCAGCGGCACCGGGAGAGTCACCCTCGTCATGGCCGCTGCCGGTGCCCGGGAGCGCCTGGGCCAGGCGCCAGGCGTCGATTTCCTCGGCGAAGGCGTAAACCCGGTCACTCGTGCCACCGGCGTCTCGATACACCGGCAGGCCGCGCTGGGCCCACCGCTGGACGGTGCGCACCGACCGGCCACAGTGTTCAGCGATCTCTTTCCACGATTCCAGCATCCGTCCCGAAGCCGCCATCGCCTCATCCCAACTCGTGATGGCTGTATTCTACCACCCGCCGCAAGCTTTCGCAGCAGTCGCGTGCCGCCTCCCGCCATCCGAAGCGGACCGGATCCGCTGACTTTCTTGGGGATTTTCGCACGCGTTTCGGCTACAATTTCTGCCAATATTCATCCCGCGGCCGTCCAAGGCCATGGAGGAAAAACCGTATGGCTATTCGCGAAGGTGCCTGGGATTGCCCCATGTGCGGACGGGCGCGCAACCGCGGCCCGGACAGATACTGCGGCGGCTGCGGCGCGCCGCGCGGCGCTGAGGTCCGGATGTATCTGCCCGATGACGCCCGCGAAGTCGTCGACGAGACCGAGGTGGCGAAGGCCAAAGCCGGTCCCGACTGGACGTGCGCCTTCTGCGGCGGCGACAATCCCGGCGCCAACGCCTTCTGTTCCGGCTGCGGCGCCGGCGCCGACGCCGGACGATCCCGGCTCGCGCCGCCGCCGGCACCGCCGGCCGCCCCGCTGCCCGCCACCGGAACGACCGGGCGCAAGGTGGCCAAGGGCTGTCTCATCGCCGCCGCGGCCTTCGTCCTCGTCGCCGTGGCCGGGCTGTACTGGTTCTGCCGTCCCCGCTCCACGGTGCTCGTCGCCGACGGCTTCCACTGGGAGCGCTCCATCCAGACGCAGCAGCTGCGCACCTTCACCGAACAAGGGTGGGAGGGGGAACTCCCCAAGGGCATCCGCGTGCTGCGCCAGGAACGGGCGGTCCATCATCAGGAAAAGGTCCAGACGGGCACCCGGGAGCGCGAGGAGTCCTACACCGAGCAGGTCAAGACCGGCACCGAGCGGGTCAAGGTGGGCACTCGCGACCTTGGCAACGGCTACTTCGAGGACGTGTACGAGGACCGGCCCGTCTACGAGTCGGTCACGCGCACCCGGACGGTCCAGGAGCCGGTCTACAAGGAGCGGCCGGTCTACAAGACTCGTTACACCTACACCGTTGACCGCTGGGTGGATGTCAAGCTGCTGGAAGCCGCGGGGGACAACCAGCGGCCGATGTGGCCGGCGTTTGCGGCCGGGGCCAAAGACCGTGCCGGCACCCGCATCGAGAAATACACGATCCGGTTCCGCGATTCCGGCGGCCGCACGTACACCTACGAGCCGAAGACAGAAGCGGAGTGGCGCTCGTTCCGCCCGGGCGGCCGTTACAACGCCGACGTGAACTACAGCGGGATCCTGCGGATCCGCAAGGCGGAGAAGTCGCCGTAACACCTTTTGGATTCCCACCAGCGACGGCAGGCAATGCGGCCAGATGATCCGGTGTCCGGCGGGCCCGGCGCTACATTGTCCGGTAACAGCTCCGCACCACCGATTGAACCTTTTGATATGTTGGCGTTTGCACGGAAATTACAGTGTCCACGATTTGGGTTTCCGGCTATCGGAACCCACCTCCCATCGCAATCCAGATCGATGGCCCTGACGGGCGGGTTGTGTCATGCGGACAGCCGGGAGTCGTTCGCGACGTTCGCCGGACTCGGACTGAATTTTGAATGTCGTCGAACACACCCTGTCATTGGGCGAGTCTGCAAATCCTCGCTGTGACCGGGATTGGCCGCATCACGCGTTCCGGGGCAGCTGTCACTTGACCATTGCGGGAACGAAAGTGGAGAGAACGTGTCTCGTGCCTCGATTACGATCACGAATACGCGCACGAGGATGCGACGGCCGCTGTCCGAAGTCCGCGGTCCGACATCCGCCTGTTCGCAGCATCCGCGAGGTGGACGCGGAACGCTCGGTGAGCGATAATAGCGGGAAGCCGCCGGCGCCCGCAGGCCGGAGGCATCCGTCGGGGCGCCTCACCGGCAGTGGAGGCGCAGTCGGGCGGGATCCGCAACATCGGGAGGCACACCATGAGACCGAGCAGACGTTGGCTGGCGACCGCACTGGCGCTCCTGCTGGGCGGCGCACTGGCGATGGCCGCGGAGATCCACGACGCGGTCGCCGCGGGCAATTTGGCCCAGGTGAAGGAGATTCTCGCCAAGAGCCCCCAGTTGCTGAACGCTCCGGGCGAATACAACCGGACACCGCTCATCACGGCGGTCATGAGCCGGCGGATGGATGTGGTCAATTACCTCCTGGATGCCGGCGCCGAAGTCAGCGCCCGCGACCAAGAAGGGATGACGGCCCTGCATATGGTGTGCTTTCTGGGTCAGACTCAGGTGGCCGAACGGATGCTCGGCAAGTGGTCGGGGATCGACGACCAGGAGAACGTGTTGAAGTACACGCCGCTTCATGCCGCCGTCCGCGGCTCGCAGAGCCCCTGCGTCAAGATGCTCCTGGGTCGGGGCGCGCGGCCGAACCTCCGCTCGGCCGAGGGATTCACACCCATGCTCCAGGCCGCGTGGCGGGGTGACATCGCCATGGTCCAGATACTCCTAACCGGTGGCGCCTCGCTGACCGAGACGGACCCCATGGGCAACACCGCCCTGCACCTGGCCGCGTTGAACAACCACACGCAGCTCGTGGAATCGCTGCTTGCCCGAAAGATGGCGGTGAACACCCCGAACCAGCGGGGCGGGACGGCGGTGAGCATCGCCGCCCGAGAAGGGCACACCGGGATTGTCCAGATGCTCCAGGCGGCCGGCGCGCCGAAGACGTTGCCGCCGGCGCCCGTGCTGCAAGGCGCCTACCTGGGCCAGACGCCGCCGGGGAACACCCCCAAGCTGTTCGCGCCGGGAGTCGTCTCCACGGAGAAGCGCGAGTTGAACGCCGCCTTCACGCCGGACGGCAAAGAATTCCTCTATACCGTCCAGACCATGTCGGGCCGCTACCAGATCATGACGATGAAACGCCAGGGCAACCGGTGGTCCCGCCCTGAGGTGGCCGCATTTTCGGGGACGTACAGCGACGCCGACCCATTCATCACCGCGGACGGCCGTCAACTGTATTTCAGCTCCAACCGTCCGAAGGAACCCAACGGGGCACCCAAACGGCATTTCGACATCTGGGTGGCGACGCGCGAAGGCGACGGATGGTCGGCGCCCCGTGAGTTGGGAACCCCCGTCAACACAACGGGAAACGAGTTCTACCCCACCCTCACCCGCGGCGGAACGCTCTACCTGCAGGCCGAGCGCGCTGACGCCCGCGGCCTGCGGGACATCTACCGTGCGTCGTACCGAAACGGCGCCTGGACGCGGCCACAGAATCTCGGCGAGCCCGTCAACAGTTACGCGCTCGAAGGGGACGCGCTCATCGCGCCCGACGAGAGCTACCTCATTCTGTCGGTCACCCGCCCGGGCGGCGCCGGCCTGGGCGATCTGTGGATCAGCCGCCGAAACGCCAAGGGGGGCTGGTCACCGCTCCGCAACCTGGGCCGCGCCGTCAACACCGCCGGCAACGAGCAGTGCCCCGCCCTTTCGCCCGACGGCCGCTATCTGTTTTTCACCCGCGACGGGGACATTTACTGGGTCGATGCCCGGATCCTGAACGCACCGTGATGCGGCTGACAAGGAGAATGGGCGGACAGGAGTATAAGAATCGAGCTGACAATTGTCGGTTAGTGATTGATGGTTCGTGCTCGTAATTCGTAATTGCAATTCGTAATCGTCATCGAGACTCAAGGTTCGTTCCCGCCATGGGGACGCAGACATCGGATACCCTCTCATCTGATATCCGACTCATCGATTCACCCATTTACCCATTCACCCATTGATTCCTTAAAATTGTCCGTGTCCAAAATCCGGATCGGACCGATAATTAGAATAGACATCCGGACCGATCGGCAGGACGATCATCCCAAGCAGCATGCCTGATTCCCCGATCAGTCCGGCGTACGGATCTTTAATGGTGGAGGTAGACGATGGAAATCAAACCACTCAGCGGACCGGCCGCGATGCCGGAACCCGACGACACGCCATCCGCTCCCGCTCCTGCGGGACCGGTAAAGGCGGAAGTTCACCCGACGTCCATGCAGGACCAGCTCGGTGTGCTCCAGCCGCCAGTCCTCGACTTCGGCGAGAAGAGACTCGATCGGCCGCATGACGCCTCCGACCTGCCGCGATTCCCGGGCGGACTGGGAGAGCGACTGCCGGGCGGGATTGACACGGGGCCGACGGAACAGACGCCCGGCCAACCCATCGTGAGGCCGGATCCGCCGCCGGATCCGCCGAAGCGGTCGGACGATCTGGTGTCGAAGTTTCGGATCCTGCGGGAGGGCTTCGGCGCCTATTCCCCCGAAATCGGCGGCACCGAGCAGGGCCCCGACGGCAACCCGAAGCGGCCGGCGATTCGGCACGGCCTCGGGCCCGGTCATGTGAAGTCGCCAGTTCCCGGTCCAGGCGGACCCACCGAACCCGGCGGATTCGTCGTGCCGAGCACACCGACGCCGACAGACCCCCGCGCCAGCTCGCCGGTCCCCCGGCCGGAACCGCAACCGATGCCGCCGGACCCGGACGATCCGGACGACCCGGACGACGCCAGCCTCAGGTCCACAGCCGCCTTCTCCGGCCTCGCCGCCGGCGTGAACCGGCAGAGTCCTGCCGGCTACCAGGATGGCGACGACCTGCCGGCGGCGGCCTCCCAGGTCGCCGGTATGTTCGGCGCCACCGCCCAAGGCGAGGCAGCCCGCGGCGTGCAGGATCCGGGTCCGCCCATCAACCCGCCCGATCCGCCACCGAAGTAAAAACCGTTCACTTCCGCAGACACAGAGCCTGCAGAGAGAACAGGGTGTTTCAGATGAAATTGAAGACTGGCCGCTGTCAGTGGAGGGGAATCTGTGATGAATGTGCCCCGGGGAGCGCCGGCTGGCGCTCCCCGGAGGCGGGAACTGATGTTACCAGCGGGGCTTGCGGTCTTCCCGCGGACGCGCTTCATTGACCTTGAGTGTGCGGCCGTCCATGACCTTCTCATTCAGCGTCTGGATCGCCTCGTTGGCGCCGCTGGACATCTCCACAAAGGCGAAGCCGCGGGGCCGGCCGGTTTCCCGGTCGGTGATCACGCTGACCGATTCCACCGCACCGTGCGCGGCGAACATCTGCTGCAGCTGATCTTCGGTGGCGCTGAACGGAAGGTTTCCGACATAGATCTTCGTCGACATGCTGATACTCCTGGCCCGTTCTATGAACGGGCATCACATTAAATTCCGGCCAAGCCGGTTCAAACACCTGGATTACGGAACAATGGAACGGATGATACTCGGCTGGGCTCTGGAAGGAACTGACTGAATGACAAGTTACTTCTGGCGGCAGGAGCAACGATCGATCCGTTGATCGAATCCGGGAAGACTGTATACCGTTCTTTACCTCTTTGCAAGGATTATTTAAGAAATTCGGGGCCGGCGAGCAGGGTGAATGGGTGAATGGGTGAATGGGTGAATCGGTGAGTCGGATATCAGATGAGAGGGTATCCGGTGTCTGACGTTCCCATGGCGGGAACGAGCCCCGAGTCTCGATGGCGATCACGATCACGATGAACATTACGAGCACGAACCATCAACTATCAACCGTTTTAATCCGGCGAACCCTGTTCTCCCGCGCCCGCTGCGGGCGCGGGGCGCCGCGGTTCAGCGGTTCCGGTAGTAGACGGCCAGCCCGGTGACCGTGCCGCACGCGAGCAGGCTGGCCACCATACCGGAGAGAAGATACAGGTCGTGCTGGAAGATGCCGTGCAGGATGCCCGTCACCTGCAGGAGGCAGAAGCCGGCGAAGGTGAGAATGGACACGCCCTTGGCGCTTCGGGCCCGCCCGATCTTCACCGCCTGGAGCACGAACAGACCGGCGTTGGCCATCAAACCCAGTCCGAAGATGATTCCCACTATTTCTTTCATCAGCGTGCTTCTCTCCTCTGCGAATACAAACAATTGGTAGTCAGGAGATAGAAGATGGGCGTTGCAGAACTCTGACCTTCTTACCCTTGTCTCCTGTCTCATAACTTCCAATGCTCAGGACCGTTTCGGCACGGGGACCGGCCGAGGCACCGCCCACGCGCACCACGTAACCACCGGGCCGGACGGTCCAGCGGCCGGCCGCCGCGTCCCACCGCCGCAGCGCCGCGGCGGACAGCGTAAAGCGTAGTTCGCGGCGTTCGCCGGCGGCGAGATGGATCCGCTGGAATCCCTTCAGCTCCTGGTTCGGGCCGCCGGCACGGGCGTCGGGCGGCACGACGTAAAGTTGAACCACTTCGTCACCCGCCATCGAGCCGGTGTTGGCCACCGTGACTCGGATTTCCACCACACCGGCCGGTGGGATCGCCGCCGGCGCCGCCGCCAAGTCGGAATATCCGAACGTGGTGTAGCTCAGGCCGTAACCGAAGGGAAAAGCGGGCTCGCCCCGGTAATACCTGTAGGTGCGCCCCTCCATCCGGTAATCCTCAAAGGGGGGCAGGTCCGCCAGCGTCCGGTAGAAGGTGACAGGGAGGCGGCCGGAGGGGTTGGCCGCACCGAACAGGATGTCGGCCGCGGCGCGGCCGCCCTCCTGGCCCGGATACCAGGCCAGCAGCACGGCGTCGGCCAGCTCCAGGATCTCGGGGATGGCCATCGCCGATCCGCCCGTGAGCACCACCACCAGCGGCCGGCGGCTCCGGGCGCGCAGGCGGCGGACCAGTTCCACCTGGATGGCCGGCAGTTCCAGGCTCGTCCGGTCGCCGGCGGCGCCGGAGCGGAACGCCTCGCCCTTCTCCCCTTCGAAATCGGGGGTCAGGCCGATGACCGCCACCGTGGCATCGGCATACGTGGCAGGCCAGATGTTGCCGATGGCCGCAGGCGTGTCGAAAGGGCAGCCCGGGCTGTACTCGATGCGAAGTCCCGGCCCGGCGCGGCGGGTGATTCCCTCGAGCACCGTGACCATGTCGGGACCGAGGCCGTGGTAGTTGCCGAGCAGGGCGTCGACGCTGGCGGCGGCCGGACCGGTGACGAAGAGGGTCCGCAGGTCCGGCGGGAGGGGCAGGGCGCCGCCCCGGTTCTGGAGGAGCACCATGGATTTCACCGCCGCCTCGCGCGCCAGCGCCACGTGGGCGGCGCAGCCCACCACATCCGGCGGCGGCGACGGGAACGGCACCGGGTCGAACAGCCCCAGCCGGACCAGCGTGTGGAGCAGCGGCTGCAGCGCGGCGTCGACCTCGGCCTCCGTCACCCGGCCCTGCCGGACGGCCGCGGGGAGATGCCGGTAGGCGGTGCCGCACTCCAGGTTGACGCCCGCCCGCAGCGCCTGGACGGCCGCCTCCAGATCGTCGGCGGCGGTGCGGTGGCCGTCCACGAAGTCGCGGAGCGCCCCGCAGTCGGACACCACGTGCCCGCGGAAGCCGAACTCGCCGCGGAGCACCGTTTGGAGCAGGAACGGGCTGGCACAGCACGGCTCGCTGTTCAGGCGGTTGTAGGCGCACATGACCGCCTCGACGCCGGCCGCGGCCAGCGCCCCGAAGGCGGGGAGGTAGGTTTCGCGCAGGTCGGTCTCAGCCACCGCGGCATCGAAGCGGTGACGCGACGCCTCGGGGCCGCTCCCGGCCGCGTAGTGCTTGGCGCAGGCGGCGGCCATCAGCCGCCGCGGATCATCCCCCTGCAGTCCGCGGACCAGGGCCGCGCCGAGGCGCCCCGTGAGATACGGATCTTCGCCGTAGGTTTCCTGTCCCCTGCCCCAGCGGGGATCGCGGAAGATGTTTACGTTGGGCGACCAGAACGTGAGGCCCGTGTAAAGGCCGGCGGCGCCGACGGGCCGGGCGGCGTGCTTGGCCCGGGCCTCGGCGGCGATGGCGGCGCCGATGCGGCCGATCAAATCGGGATCGAAGGTGGCGGCCAGGCCGATGGCCTGGGGGAAGACGGTGGCGCGGCCCGACCGGGCCACGCCGTGCAGGCACTCGTTCCACCAGGTGTACGGCGGGATGCCCAGGCGCGCCACGCCCGGCGTCTCGTGGACCATGAAGGAGGCTTTCTCCTCGAGAGTCAAGCGCCCCATGAGGTCGCGCGCCCGCTCGTCCGGATCGAGCGCCGGGTCGCGGAACGGCGGCGGGGTGCCGCCGGCGGAACTCGTCATGGCGTCGCCGCGGGCCGGGGCGAGGGCGACCGCGGCGGAGAACAAGAACAGCGTCATCAAGCCGATGGATCGGGCTGGCCGCATGGGCGGATCTCCTACGGATCACGGGTTCAGGACGTCGGCTCCATCATACCCGACCGCTCCGGCGACGTCCAGCGGCGCGGGCAGGGTAGCTCACGCGCCCCGCCTGTTCCAGTTGATAGTTGATGGTTGATTGTTGATAGTTGATGGTACGCCGGCGAGGCGGCGGACCTGAGAGCCGGTGCCGGATATCCTGTTGAACGCTCGCGCCTTCCTGCAGATCCCTCACGAACCCGACTGCAAAAGGTTGGGATTCCAGGCAACAATCGGCGGTTTTTCGACGATAATGGATACAATTCATACGTTTCGGATCAGCGGTATCTACGGGAGGCCAATATGCGGCGAGCATTCATCGTGCTGGTGCTGGCAGGCGCGATCCTGTCAGCGGCGGCAGTGGCGGGCATCAACGCTTGGAACACGAACGGCCCTTACGGCGGATTGATGATGAGCACCGTCGTCGACTGGCAGAATCCGAACGTGGTGTACGCGGCCTCGCTCGGGGGCGGCGTGTTCAAAAGCATGAACTGGGGACAAAGCTGGAGCACCGCCAACGCCGGCCTTACCGACCACCAGGCGTACTCCCTGGCCATGCACCCCAAGAATCCGCAGGTGCTGTACGCCGGCACGATGACGGGCGTGTTCAAGAGCACGGACGGAGGCACAACCTGGATCGACTCCAGCACGGGCTTCTCCGGCACGGAAACGTTCGATCTGGTCATCCATCCGACGACGCCGAACACGGTGTACGTCTCCACAAACGGCAACGGCGTCTTCAAATCCACAAACGGCGGCGGCAGCTGGAGCCCGGTCAACCAGGGTCTGACCGACCTGGGGATTTGCAGCCTGGCCATCAATCCCGTCAACCCGAACATTCTCTATGCCGGCACCCGCTACACCGGCGTGTTCAAGAGTTCCAACGGCGGGGGCACCTGGGTCCCCACCGGGACAATGGGCAACCCGGTAATCTGGGCGCTTACGGTGCATCCTGAGAAGGGCAACATCGTTTATGCCGGAACAGACGGCGGCGTGTACCACTCGATAGACGCCGGCGCCACCTGGACGGTGGTCGATCCCGATTTCACCTGGCCCAGCATCTACGACATCAAGGTTGACCTGGCGTCCGACACGATCTTCGCCACCGGTATGGGCGGGACGTACAAGTCCGTCGGCGGCGCTCCTTTCGAATTCGCCGGTTACGGCATGTACAATCCCGCTTGCATGGCACTGGCCCTGGACACCCGCAATCCGGGCACCGTGTACGCCGCCACCTGGGGCAACGGCATGTGGCGCTCCGGCAACGGCGGCGCCGGTTGGGTGGAGATCAACACCGGATTGACCGGCGTGATCGTGCACAGCATTGCGATCAGCCCGGGCGCGGGACAGACCGCCTTCGCCGGCACGGCGGGCAACCTGTTCCGGACCGACGACGGCGGCATCACCTGGCAGCTCATCCAGGGGATCGGCGACAACTTCGCCGACGTGAAGATCTCCCCGGTGGATCCCGACACCGTCTTCGCCGGCGGCATCTACGACATCATCCGAACCCAGGACGGCGGCGACACCTGGCACAGCATCCGAAACAACCTGCCGGCGGGCTATGTCGAAAGCGTCGCTGTCCACCCCGCCAGTCGCGACACCGTCTACGTCGGGCTGGACACTCACGGCTGGACGCCGGAACCGGTGTTCAAGAGCAAGAACGGCGGCGACACCTGGGTGGCCGCCAGCACCGGCTTGCCGTCCGATTCGGCGACGGACCTGCTGCTGGTCCCGACGGCACCCAACGTGGTCTACGTGTCATTCTGGTCCAACGGCGTCTACAAGACCGTCGACAACGGCCAGACGTGGGCGCCGGCCGCCGCCGGCCTCCCGCCGCTCTTCGCCATGGACCTGGCGATCCACCCGGTCCAGCCGAACACGCTGTACCTGGCCACCAGTGACGGTGTGTACCGGTCGACGGACGCCGGCGGCAGCTGGCTGCCCTGCAACGCGGGTCTGACCAACCTGTGGGTGGAGTGCGTCGAGGTGGATCCCCGATCACCGTCCGTTGTGTACGCCGGCACCTGGGACGGTCTCTGCGTCTCCACCGACAGCGGCACCACCTGGTCGCCGGCCGATCCGGCGTTCAATGAAATCGTCGTCTATGACATGGCGTTCGTCCCCCAGGTATCCCGGCTGGAGTACGCCGCCGCCGCCGGCGGCGTCTTCACCCGCCTCGTGGCGGACGATGCGCTCTACGTCCAGTACGCCTCGAGCCGACCGGGCGGCCTGGACCTGACGCTGCCCTCGCAGATCCTGCCCGCCGCCCCGCTCCTGCTGGCGCCCGGCCCGGATGCGTTCCCGGGGGTGACGACCGCCAATCCCGCCATCATCGAGATCCAGCTGCCGCCGGGAGCCTATTTGAGCCAGACGCTGGCCACCGGCACGCCGTACGACCTGATGCTGGAACCTCCCGGAAGGCTGGTCTGCCCCCTGGCCGTGTCCGAGTACCAGTTCAATCCGGCTTCGGGCGCCTATGAACCCAACGACGACACGTCCAGCCCGGCCGGCATCGGCCGACACGCCGTCCAGCTCTTCCGCTACATGGCCGGCGAGAGCAAGATCTGGATCCGCCTCACGGAAAATCCCATCAACTGGATCCCGACCAAGGAGTCGAAGTTCCTCGGTTTCACTCTGGGCATCGGCGCCGGCGTCTGGCCGCCCAACGAGGCGAGCAACTGGAGCTCGGCCGGCCTGTACCAGCAGGCCAGCACCCAGTTCATCGCCGACGTGCGGAGTTATGATTTCGATTCGACGGACGGACATTTCCCAGTGACCATCCGGGCTTTTTACCAGAGTTCCGGCGCGGATGTGCCCAACTGGATCTATCCCGACATGGTGGACCTGTTCCAGTACGATCCGACCCAGGCGCCAGACCTGTCAGCCGCGGCGCAACTGGGAGCCACCATCACCGATTTCGCCACTGCGGACCTGGATCTGGACGGCCGTGAGGATCTGCTCACCCTCGACCAGAATAACCGCCGGCTGTTCTGGTCGTTTCGCCGCGCCGACGGTTCCCTGGGGAGCATGAGCTGGCGGGACCTGGGCGACTTCACACCCGTCACCCTGGACGCAGCCGACGTCACGGGCGACAGCCGGCCCGACCTGCTCATCGGTGACAGTGACGGATTCCTCAGAATCTACGACTGGCAGGATCTGTTTATGGCTCAAAAATCGGCCGGGCCGCTGCCGCCGGCCCGGACATTGGCGCTGGCGGGGACACCGTCCGACTCGTTGGTCCAGGATGTCAACGGCGACGGCAGTTCCGATTTTCTGTACACCGACCAGGCCGGCAATACGCTCAACCTGCTGCTCGGCAACGCGTTCACCAGCGGCGCCTCATTCGCCACCGGCAGCGGCCCCGTGGCGCTGGCCGGTGGCGATTTCGACGGCGACCTGGACCCGGACGTGGCGGTGGCCAACACCGGCGGGAACACGGTCTCGGTGTTCCGGAACTCCGGCGGCGGCACTTTCAGCCGGACGGAGTACACCATCGCGGGCACCCAGCCGGTGGACATCCAGTCGGCCGACTTCGACCGCGACGGCCGCAGCGACCTGTGCCTGGCACTGCAAGGCGACAAATCGATCGCCGTGTGGAAAGCCCAGGCGGGCGCTGCGTTCAACCCGGGCGCGGGCCAGAAGGTGTACTTCCTCAACCGGCCCAGCGCCCTTCAAACGGAAAACTTCGACGGTTATCACGGCCCCGATGTGCTGGTGGGCTTCGCCGACTACTACAAGCTGGCCCTGTGCGTCTCCGATGCGGGCGGCGCCATGGCCTATGCATACAGCATCAACACACTGGGCGACGTGGAACTGGACCCGGTCAACCATGTCACCCTGAGCGAGGACAACGTCCTGTCGGTGGCCGGCGGGAGCACCCTGGGCGGCATCTCGGACCGAACCGGTGCGGCGGCTCTGGCCGACCAGCCGTTCAACCTGGTCCACTTCCCCCGCAGCCAGGATCTGTCGTTTTCGGTGGTGAACCTGGATGCGCAGCCCGCGCTCCTGAACCTCGAGCTGTACGACGACACCGGCGCGTACCGCAAGAGCGTCACCGCGTCCATCGCCGCGGGCACCCAGTACGCCCGCTACCTGGCGGACCCGAGCGTGCTGGGCAGCGACGCCGACAACTCCGCCCGCTGGGCCCGGGCGTTCATCACCCAGGCGGACACCTACGGCCTGTGGCTGGCCAACGAGGGCGACAGCATGACCTACCTCGACGGGCTGAAGCTGCCCGACGTCCGCGACGCGCGCACCTGCTTCGTCCTGCCGGCGGGACCGCCGGCCGGCGGTTTCGCGCGGGTGCTCCTGGTGAACCCCTCGCTCGCCCAGGCCCATATCACCGTCCGCTGGGTGGGCGGCGGCGCCGAGAAAGGGACGCTGGCGGTGAATCTTGCCGGTCGCGCCCGCCGGGTCATCGAGGTGGGCACGACCTTCCCGTCGATGGGTGCGGGGGATTTCCTGTTCGTGGATTCGGACCAGCCGGTGATCGGCTGCGAGCTCTACGGCGACGCGCAGAAGCTGGCCGCCGTCGACGGACTGGCGGTACCCGATACGCCCACCGTGCTGTACAGCCCCCACGCCGCGGCGGGTGATTTCGGCGTGGTTTACGAGTCGTTCCTGACACTGGTAAACACATCGGCGGGTTCGTTCAATGTCGCCCTGTCGCTGTACGGCGACAGCGGCAACCTGATCAGCACCGTCCCCGCGCTGGCCATGGCCGCCCGCTCCAAACAGCAGCTCAACGTGGCCACACTCTTCGGTCTGGTCAACCCCACCTCCGGCTACATCAAAGTGGACCCGCAGGGCGGCTTCGGCCTGACCGGCGCCATCACATTCGGCGAGAGCGGCGCCGGCCGCTTCCTCTCCTGCCTGGGGCTGGTGACGCCGGGCGGTGACGACTTTCTCGTCGGGCATCTCGCCATCGGGACGCTGGGCAGCGTGGCGTTCTTCACCGGCGTGAGCATCCTCAATCCGGACGCCACGGCGCAGTCGGTCCTGTTGACCGCCTACGACCAGGACGGCTTTCCGCAGGCGACCGCCACGGTCAACGTGCCGGCGCACGGCCGCTCGATTTTCCTGCTCGACCAGCAGATGCCCGATCTGGGCAGCATCTTCGGCGGCTACCTGATCATCGAGAACCAGACCACCCCGTCGTCGGGCCTGATGGTGTTCGCGCTGTTCGGCGACCAGCCGCTCAATTTCCTGTCGGCGGTGAACGCGGTGCCTGTCGGGGAGTGAACAGACAACAGTTAGCAGCAAACAGTAAGCAGAATAATCGTAATCGAAATCGTGATCGAGCCGTTTGAAGATTTTATAAGTTTAAAGGGTTGGAGGTTCGAAGGTTCACAGGTTCACAAGTTCACAGGTTCGCAGGTTCGCAGGTTCACAGATTGGCAGGTAAACACGTTTGCAGGTTTGATATTCGGGTTGAAATCGAGTTAAAGGGTTGAAGGCTGAAAGTTGTTAATGGTTGAAAAAGCTCATCTAGAAGTTGACCGCTCACGGTTCACGATTGACGCTTCCTGCTGAAAGTTGATCGCTGATCAACTCATCTTTGCTCGGATCTGAAAACCGATGCGGGGCATGGCGTAACCGAACCGCCGCTGCCGCGAATGCGGCGGGAACGCAGGAGCGGTCGATCAAATTGAGTTTAGGGAAACAGCGGGGTGCGAAGGTGAGCATGGGCAAGATGCGAGGAATGATTCGTGCGCGCGCACTGGTACTGGCGCTGGTGGTCGCGACGGGGCCGGCGCCGGGCCGATTCATCAGTGGCATTAGCAGGGCCATGGTCCGTACCTTGGCACCCGGACCCGACTGGCCGCGCCACCGGCCCCGATCTTGCCGCAATCATCGTCCGGACGCTGGCCATCGACCCGGGCTGGACCTCCACGCTCATGATCGGCTCCCCGAACGGTGTGTTCCGCAGCTCCAATGAGAGCAACTCGACGGTCAACGTGAGCTACGGGATCCCCACCGGCGTCATCACCCAGCTGGCCTACCACACGAACGGCACGGGCCTGCTGTTCGCGGTGACACCCAGCACCTGTGTGTTTTCCGCTGCTTCATCTGCGACCTGAACCTGGACGATGTTCTGAACCATTTGGACCTGTTGGAAATGAACCTGTTCCTGCCGTAAACCCGGTTGCGGCTGGTGGCGGGCGAGGGTGCGTCGGACGTGAACCAGGACGGCGGGGTCAACGTCGTGGACCTGCTGCAGATGAAACTGGCGCTGCGCTGACAAGTCCGGTTCGAAAGTTGGAAAGTTCAGAGAAGGTTGGGAAGGATTTAGAGTTGAGATGCGGCGTGATGATGGGTGAATGGGTTGATGGGAGGGGTGATCTGCTAAATAAACCTGGGTTCCAAGACCCGGGTCCCAGGTCCGATTTCCGACATCCGGTGTCCGCGCGACGAAACGAGCCGCTGGCCTCGAGTCTCGATTATGAGCCCGATTACGATTACGAATTTCGAGCGCGAACCCTCAAACCTCAACTCTCAACTTTCAACGAATGGGGAAAAGCCTCAGGCTTCATCCGCGCGGAAGTCGCCGGAGGAGCCGCCTGATTTTTCCAGCAGACGCAGGTCGTCGATGACGATGGATTTATCCACCGCCTTGCACATGTCGTAGAACGTGAGCGCGGCCACGGCGGCGGCGGTGAGCGCCTCCATTTCGACACCGGTGGGACCGGTGCAGCGCGCCTCGGCCTCGATGGCCACCCCGTCGGCGGCCACGGCGATGCGGACGTCCACGTGGCTGAGCGCCAACGGGTGGCACAGGGGGATGAGTTCCGGCGTCCGCTTGGCCGCCAGGATTCCCGCCACCCGGGCCACTTCGAACGGATCCCCCTTGGGCAGCTTCAGCTCCCGAACCTTGGCCAGCGTCTCGGACCGCATCCGCACCCGCACTCCGGCCTTCGCCGCGCGGGCGGTGGCGGGCTTGGCGCCCACGTCCACCATGCGGCTGCGGCCCTCGGCGTCCCAGTGGGTGAAGTCGTCGGCCACGGTCGGCCCCTCACTCCTTCGATTCCACGCGGTAGTTGGGCGCTTCCTGGGTGACCACCACGTCGTGGACGTGGCTCTCGCGGTGGGCGCTCGGGGTGATCTTGATGAACCGGGCCCGCTCGCGGAGCGCCGTCAGGTTTTCGCAGCCGCAGTAGCCCATGCCGGCACGCAGACCGCCGGTAAGCTGCGGGATGAGGGAGCGGAGGCTCCCCTTGTACGGCACGCGCCCTTCGACGCCCTCGGGCACCAGCTTGCCGGCCTCGGTGCCGGCCTGGAAGTAGCGGTCGGCGCTCCCCTTCTTCATGGCGCCGATGGATCCCATGCCGCGGTACGCCTTGTAGGAGCGGTTCTGGTAGAAGATGAGCTCGCCGGGACTCTCGTCGGTGCCGGCGAACAGCGAGCCGATCATCACCGATTCGGCGCCGGCGGCCAGCGCTTTGGTCACGTCGCCCGAGTACTTGATGCCGCCGTCGGCGATCACAGGCACGCCGTGGCGGGCGGCCACGCCGGCGCAGTCCATCACCGCGGTGATCTGGGGCACGCCGGCCCCCGAGATGATGCGGGTGGTGCAGATGGAACCGGGGCCCATGCCCACCTTGATGGCGTCGACGCCCGCATCGATCAGCGCTTCGGCGGCGGCGGCGGTGGCCACGTTCCCCACGATGAGCTCGACGGCCGGAAACCGCGCCTTGAACTTGCGGGCCGCTTCGAGCACGCTCTTCGTGTGGCCGTGGGCGGTGTCGATGGAGATCACGTCGGCGCCGGCGGCCACCAGCGCCTCGGCCCGCTCCATAGTGTTGGCGGACGCGCCGATGGCCGCGCCCACCAGCAGCCGGCCGTGGGCGTCCTTGCAGGCGCTGGGGAAGGCCATCATCTTCTGGATGTCCTTGATGGTGATGAGGCCCTTGAGGTGGAAGTGCTCGTCGACGATGAGGAGCTTCTCGATCCGGTACTGGTGCAGGAGCTTCTTGGCCTCCTCCAGCGTGGTGCCCACGGGCGCCGTCACCAGCCGCTCCCGGGTCATCAGGTCGGCCACCCGCGCTTCCATCCGCGTCTCGAAACGGAGGTCGCGGTTGGTCAGGATGCCCACCAGTTTCGGCCCCTCGGTCACCGGGATGCCCGAGATCTTGTACTTCTTCATCAGCTCCAGCGCGTCGGCCACGCGGGCTTCCGGGGCGATGGTCACCGGGTGGAGGATCATGCCGGAGACGGAGCGCTTGACGATGTCCACTTCGTTGCACTGCTCCTCGATCGTCATGTTCCGGTGGATGATGCCGATGCCGCCCTCCTCGGCCATCGCCTTGGCCATGGCCGCTTCGGTCACCGTGTCCATGGCAGCGGAGAGCAGCGGGATGTTCAGGCGCAGGTTGCGGGTCAGGCGGGTGGAAATGTCCACGTCGCCGGGCAGCACGGCGGAGTAGTCGGGCAGCAGCAGCACGTCGTCGAACGTCAGGGCTTCCTTGGCGATCTTATCCTTCATATCGGTTCCTCGCGCTTTGGGCATCTCCCCCTCCCGGCGGCTCACTGCTTGCCGCAGCAGAACTTGTACTTTTTGCCGCTGCCGCACGGGCATGGATCGTTGCGGCCCACCTTGGCCTGCTTGACCACCGTCTTCACCTTGGCCGGCGCGGCCGCGGCGGCTTCTCCGGCGCCGCTGTAGGACAGCGCCTGGTCGGCGGTCTGGCGGCGTTGCTGCATGTGCTCCTCCTGGCGGTCGGCCACTCGGGCCTCCACCAGCCAGAGCAGCCGCACCGACTCCTCCTCGATCCGGTTGAGCAGGTCGTTGAACAGGTCGAAGCTCTCGCGCTTGTACTCCACGAGGGGGTCCTTCTGGCCGTAGCCGCGCAGCCCGATCCCCTCCTTGAGGTGGTCCAGAGCCAGGAGGTGGTCCTTCCACTGGGCGTCCAGCACCTGGAGCATGATGTAGCGCTCCAGGCGGCGCATGAACTCGGGCCCGAGCTGCTGTTCCTTGTCCTCGAACACGGCCAGGACGCGGGCGCGCAAGGCGTCGACGAATCCCTCGCGGCGCTCGAAGGCGCCCGGATCGATCCCCGCCGTCTTGAGGTCGAGGCCGAACTGCGAGCGCAGGTTCACATCGAGGTTGGCCGTGTCCCACTCATCGACGCGCTTGTCGGCAGGGGCGTAGGTGTCGACGAGCCCGTCGAGGATGTCGCCGGCGACCTCGATCACATAGTCGCGCTGCTCCTTCCCCTCGAGCAGCTCGCGGCGCATCTTGTAGATGGCCTCGCGCTGCTTGTTCATCACGTCGTCGTACTCGAGGAGGTGTTTGCGGATCTGGAAATTATGGGCCTCGACCTGCTTCTGCGCCTTCTCGATCTGGCGGCTGACCAACCGGCTCTCGATGGGGACGCCCTCGTCCATGCCCATGCTCTTCATGAATCCTGAGATCCGTTCGCCGCCGTAGATCCGCATCAAGTCATCCTCGAGGCTCAGGTAGAACCGCGAGGAGCCGGGATCGCCCTGGCGGCCGGCGCGGCCGCGGAGCTGGTTGTCGATGCGGCGCGCTTCGTGGCGCTCCGTGCCCAGGATATGCAGGCCACCGGCGGCCTTGACGCGTTCGTGCGCTTCGGCCACCTGGGCGCGCATCTGCTCCACCACCGCGTGATATTCGTCGGGGGGAACCTCCCGCCAGTCGAGCTTGCGCTTCTTGAACTCCTCGCGGGCCATGAACTCGGGGTTGCCGCCAAGCAGGATGTCGGTGCCGCGGCCGGCCATGTTCGTGGCGATAGTGACCGCGCCCACCCGGCCGGCCTGGGCGACGATCTCGGCTTCCTTCTCGTGGTACTTGGCGTTCAGTACGTTGTGGGGAACGCCCTTGCGGGTGAGCATCTTGGAGATGTGCTCCGACTTGTCGATGGTCACGGTGCCCACCAACACCGGCTGCCCGGCCTCGTGGAGCTCGATGATCTCGTCGACGATGGCGTTGAACTTCTCGCGCTGAGTGCGGTAGATGACGTCGGGGTTGTCGTTACGGATCATCTCCTTGTTCGTGGGGATCTCGTTCACCTCAAGCTTGTAGATCTTCCAGAACTCCTCAGCCTCGGTGGACGCCGTGCCCGTCATGCCGGCCAGCTTCTTGTACATCCGGAAGTAGTTCTGGAAGGTGATGGTGGCCAGGGTCTGGTTCTCGCGCTCGATCTTGACGCCTTCCTTGGCCTCGACCGCCTGGTGCAGACCGTCGCTCCAGCGCCGGCCGGGCATGAGGCGGCCGGTGAACTCGTCGACGATGACCACCTGGCCGTCCTTGACCACGTAGTTGACGTCCCGCTGGTACAGGTTATGGGCGCGCAGCGCCTGGTTGATGTGGTGCTGCAGGTCCATGTGGACGGGGTCGTACAGGTTCTCGACTCCCAGCAGCTTCTCGGCTTTGAGGATGCCGTCCTCGGTCAGGGTGACGGTGTGGGCTTTCTCGTCCACCAGGTACTCGACGTCGCGCTTGAGTTTGGGGACGATCCGGTCGATCCGGTAGTACTTGTCGGTGGACTCCTCGGACGGGCCCGAGATGATGAGCGGCGTGCGTGCCTCGTCGATGAGGATCGAGTCCACTTCGTCGACGATGGCGTACCAGTGCGGGCGCTGGACGCAGTGCTCCAGCTCGAACTTCATGTTGTCGCGCAGGTAGTCGAAGCCCATCTCGTTGTTGGTGCCGTAGGTGATGTCGAAGCGGTAGGCTTCGTAGCGCTCGCGGTCGTCCAGGTCGTGGACGATCACGCCGGTGGTCAGCCCGAGCAGCCGGTAGATGGGATTCATCCAGTCCCGGTCGCGGCGGGCCAGGTAGTCGTTGACGGTGACGATATGGACACCCCGTCCGGCCAGGGCGTTGAGATAGGCGGGCAGCGTGGCCACCAGGGTCTTGCCTTCGCCGGTCTTCATCTCGGCGATCCGGCCCTCGTGGAGCACCGCGCCGCCGAGGATCTGCACGTCGAAGTGGCGCATGCGCAGGGTGCGCCATGCGGCCTCGCGGACCGCGGCGAACGCCTCGGGCATGATCTCGTTGAGCAGCACCTTGCGGGCGTCATCGTCCTCGACTCGGTCGAGGCGCTCGCGGAATGCCGCGGTGAGGGTGGCGAACTCCGCATCGCGCATCGCCTTGAAGCGGGGTTCCAGATCGTTCACCTTGGCGATCACGGGCCGGAGGCGCTTGAGCTCCCGGTCGTTCCTGGTGCCGAAAATAAGGGAAAGGATGTCCATTGGTGCAACCTACCCCGGTGGGGGGAACGCAAACTGTAGCACGATCGCCGCGGACTGTCAAACGCTCCGCCCCATGCGGCCGGGTGCGCCGGCCGGACCGGCCGGGGTTACGCCAGCGGCACCCGGGCCAGGGTCAGGACGTGGATCGTCTCCACCCCCGCCTCGGTCAGGGCGCGGCAGGCGTCGTTGACCGTGGCGCCGGTGGTGAAGATGTCGTCCACGAGGAGCACCGCCGCCGGGACGCCGCGGCGCAGGCGGCGGACCCGGAAGGCGCCCCGGATGTTGGCGGCGCGCTCCGCCAGCCCCAGTGACGACTGGGGCGGAACCGCCCGGACCTTGCGCAGCAGCCGCCGGTGGGGCAGTCCCAGGCGGCGGGCCACCGCGCGGGCCAGCAGTTCCGCCTGGTCGTACCCGCGCTGGCGACGCCGGCGCGGGTGGAGGGGCACTGCGGCCACGCACGCCCCGGCTGGAAGGCCGCCGTCCAGGCGGGCGGCGTCCGCGAGCAGGCCGGCCAACGGCCCGGCCAGCCGTGACGCGCCGGCGAACTTGAACTGGTGGATCAGCTCCCGCAGGGCGCCGGCGTATTCACCCGCGGACCGCGCCCGGTCGAACAGAAAGGCGGTGCCGCGGCAAGGCGGGCACAGCGCCTGGGGCGTGGCCAGCGGATAGCCGCAGCGCGGACACATCACCTTGTCCGGACGCGGGCGGAGCGGCGCCAGACATTCCCGGCAGACGCCCCGCTCGTCCGGCTGGTCGAGGAACGAGCGGCAGAGGAGGCAATGGTCCGGCCAGACCAGGCTGGCCACGGTGTGGAAGAAACGGGCAATCAGTGATGAGACGGCGGGGACGGCGAAAACGACCCTCTCCCGGTGCTATTCCCTCAGGGTACCTTTCTCTTTCTTTTCCTGGCAGCCGATGCAGTATTTGGCCCAGGGGACGGCGTTGAGGCGCCTGGCTTCGATGGTGATGCCGCACGCCTGGCAGCGGCCGAATCGGCCCCGCTCGATCCGGGCGAGCGCCTCCTGGATGAGTCGCAGCGTGTTCCGGTCGGCGCTGCTCTTGTTGAAGTAGAATTCCTTGTTGTAGGCGCTGGAGGCCACGTCGGCGATGTCGCTGGGATCCTCGTCCACTTCGCGCCCGGAGTTGTCCGCCTCCTGGACGCTGTCGAGGAGCGCCTGCTGCTTCGCCATCAGAGCCTTCTTGTATTTTTCAAAATCTTTCTTTTGCATCCCCTCTCCATCTCCTTTCATTTGTGATACGGCACACGGTGCCGAATGGTGCACGCCCGGAACAGCTGCTCGGCGAGCACCAGCACGGCCAGCTCGTGCGGCAGCGTCATGTCCGAGAGCGACAGGACGAGATCCGCCCGCTCCAGGATCCGGTGGTCCACACCGAGGAAACCGCCGACCACGAAGGCCAGTGGGCGGTTGGCCGGCTCGGCGGTCCGCTCCAGCCAGCGGCTGAAGGCGACCGAATCGAGTTGTCGCCCGCCCCGGTCCAGCACGACGCAGAGCGATCCCGCCGGGATCTGGGTCAGAAAGCGTTCGGCTTCTTCGGCCCGGATGCGATCGCCGGCCCGGGTTTCGTCGGCATACCGCGATTCTTTCAAATGGACCACGCGGAACGGGTGAAAGCGTCGGATCCGGTCCGCATAATCCGCCACGAGCGCCGCCAGGTCCCGGTTCTTGAACTTGCCGATCATCAACAGCTGCACGTGCATGCCCGGCGGAAGCCCCAAAAAGATGACACAATATAATGACAGCCACGAGGGTTGTCAACCCTTTTCGGACTTCAATCCTGCCGGCTCGAACACCCGGGGATCGACTCGAGGCTCGAGACTCGTTCTCCGTTTCTGAGGTCGCAGCAACATCCTCAACTCTGTTCACGAACCCCGAGTCCCGAGCCTCGAGCCTCGAAAAGTAACGGCCGCCCCGCGTGCGGGGCGGCCGGGGAGAGGCGTCGGCGCCGCGGCGAGCTACATGTGCTTCGAGGCCACCGCGGTGATGGAGGTCAGGTTGACGATCTCGTCCACGGTCACGTTGTGATGCATCACGTTGACCGGTTTGCGCATGCCCAGCAGGATCGGGCCGATGGCGTCGGCCTTGCCCAGGTGCTGAACCAACTTGTAGGCGGTGTTGGCGCTGAACAGCTCGGGGAAGATGAGCACGGTGGCGTCGCCCTGGATCGCGGAGTGGGGGAAGTTCTGCTGGGCCAGTTCGGCCACCAGCGCGGTGTCGGCCTGCATCTCGCCGTCGATGACCAGGTCGGGCCGCGCCCGGCGGGCCAGTTCCACCGCCTTCTGAATTCGCAGGATGTCGGCGTTGACCACGGAGCCGAAGTTGGAGTAGGACATGAAGGCCACCTTCGGCTCGATCTCGAAGTAGCGGGCAGCGTCGGCGCTCATGACCGCGATCTCGGCGAGCTCCTCGGCGGTGGGATTCAGGTTCACGGTGGTGTCGGCCAGGAACAGAATCCGATCCTTGAGGATCATCATATAGAGGCCGGCCACGCGCTTGGCGCCGGGCTTGAGGCCGATGATCTGCAGCGCCGGCCGGATGGTCTCGGGATAGGAACAGGTCAGACCGGAGACCAGGCCGTCGGCCAGGCCCTGGTCCAGCAGCATGCAACCGAAATAGACCGGATCCTGCATGAGCTTGCGGGCGGTGCGGGGTGTCATCCCCTTGTAACGGCGCCGCTCGGCCAGCAGTTCAGCGAACGACTCCGCCCGGTCGGACTTCCGGGGATCGATGATCTCGTAATCGTGAAGTTCCAGTCCCAGCTGGGCGATCTTGTTCTGGATGACCTCCTGATTGCCCAGCAGCACCGGGGTGGCGATGCTCTCGTCCACGATGATCTGGGCGGCGCGCAGGATTTTGTCCTCCTCGCCCTCGGGGAAGACAATTCGCTGCCGCTTCTCCTTGGCCTTGTTGATGACGACGCGCATGACCTTCTTCGAGAAGCCCAGCATCATCTCGAGCTGCTCGCGGTACTTCTCGATGTTTTCGAACGGCTTGGTGGCCACGCCCGTGTCGATGGCCGCCTGGGCCACGGCGGGCGCCTCGTAGAGCAGCACGCGCGGGTCGAACGGCTTCGGAATGATGTACTCGCGGCCGAACGTGAGCTTGATGCCGCCGTAGGCCTTGATGACCGAGTCGGGCACGTCCTCCTTGGCCAGCTTGGCCAGAGCGTGCGAGGCGGCGATCTTCATCTCGTTGTTGATCTTGGTGGCCCGCACGTCGAGGGCGCCGCGGAAGATGAACGGGAAGCCCAGCACGTTGTTCACCTGGTTCGGGTAGTCGGAGCGGCCGGTAGCCATGATCACGTCGGGGCGGGCGGCCTTGGCGTCCGGATAGGTGATCTCCGGGTCGGGGTTGGCCATGGCGAAGATGATGGGGTTCTTGGCCATGGACTGGACCATCTTCTGGGACACCATGTCCTTCGTCGACAGGCCGAAGAAGACGTCGGCGCCTTCCATGACCTCGGCCAAGGTCCGGGCGGTGGTCGTCGAGGCGTACTTCTCCTTGTATGGATTCATGCCTTCCTTGCGACCCTTGTAGATGACGCCTTTCGTGTCCAGCATGACGATGTTTTCACGCACGACGCCCAAGTCGCAGAACATGTTGGCGCAAGCGATGCCGGCGGCGCCGGCGCCGCAGACAACCAGGCGCACCTGGCTGATGTCCTTCTCGACGATCTCCAACGCGTTGATGAGCGCGGCGCCGCCGATGATGGCGGTGCCGTGCTGGTCGTCGTGGAAGACGGGGATATTCATGGTCCGCTTGAGCTCCTCCTCGATGAGGAAGCATTCGGGCGCCTTGATGTCCTCCAGGTTGATACCGCCGAAGGTGGGCTCCATGAGCTGAACGGCGCGGATCACCTCCTGCGGGTCGTGGGTGTCCAGCTCGATGTCGAACACGTCGATGTTGGCGAACCGTTTGAACAGGACGCCCTTCCCCTCCATGACCGGCTTGCCGGCCAGCGCGCCGATGTCGCCCAGGCCCAGCACCGCCGTGCCGTTGGAGACCACCGCCACGAGATTGCCCCGGCTGGTGTACTTGAAGACGTCCTCGGGGTTCTTTTCGATGTGCAGGCAGGGGATCGCGACGCCGGGGGTGTACGCCAGCGACAGGTCCCGCTGGGTCAGGCAGGGTTTGGAGGAGATCACCTCGATCTTGCCCGGCTGCCCGAGTGAATGGTAATCCAGTGCTTCCTGCTCACGGATCTTGGCGCACATAATGCCTCCTTGCGTGGCTCAATGAATAGTTCAGAAATGCATGTAGACTAAACGCATTCTATCTAAACCGGGATGGGTTTGGAAGCAGTATTTGAGCCGGACCATCCCCCCAAAGCCGGCCTGCGGTGGACCGACGATCCGGGAGCCCGACCGGCCGGTGGATGCCCGCTTCGGCCGCAGTCACGACAACCGGCTGCCGTGGTGAAATATTGACGGGCGCCGCCAAACAACGCGGTGATTTTCACAGAGGGACGCCGCCTTGAACTGGCTCTACTACATTCCGCACGTCTGGGATTCACCCGACGACCGGACCATCTGGGAGGATGTCTGGCTCCTTCCCTGCTGCCCCCGCCGTGTGGAAACTCACTCCTCCATCTGGCTCACCATCGACGCACTGGGTCCCTACCCCGACAAGAAGGACAAGGAGGGTCTCGAGGACTATTTCACCCGCCTCCGCCGTCTCGACGGCCGCGACTACGTCATCGACCTGCCCATCTGCAACATGTATGTGCGCGCCGCCAACTTCAACCTGGAGGAACTTCGATTTTACACCGAACTTTTCATCCTCGACGCCTTCAAAGATCCCGACCCCCGCCTCGTGCCCGGCCGGTTTGAGGACTTCGCCGGCACCAACGCCCACGCCCGCACCATCGCCGCCATCGCCGGCAAAGTGTCCACCGAGGGGGAGAATTTCCGAAACTGAGGCTGGCGTTTCGGAACGCCATCGGGCTTGACATCGATCCCCGCGCCGATAAACTTTGATAGCGACACCTTGGCGGATGGCCGTCTGCTGGAGGAGCGCACGATGCCCGACACCCCCCCCGCCCCGCGTCCCGGCACCCTGAGTTGTCCCCAATGCGGCGCCGAGGCCGCGCCGGAGAGCGTCCGCTGCGCCTATTGCGGTTCGTCGCTCGCCACGGTGGCCTGTCCGGAGTGCTTCGGCGCCCTGTTCGTGGGCATGGCCCACTGCCCCTGGTGCGGCGCCGCGGCAAGCCGGGAGGTCGCCGCGGCGGCCGTCGGCGCCTGCCCCCGCTGCGCCGCCGGGTTGCACCGGATCCGGGTGGGTGCCGCCCACGTGGACGAATGCGCCGCCTGCGGCGGCCTCTGGATCGATACCGCCAGCTTCGAGCGCATCTGCGCCGAGCGCGAGGAGCAGGAGGCGGTGCTGGGCACGGCGCATGCCCCGGTCCGGGCACCGGACGCGGCGGCGGCCGGCCGGCACTACATCCCCTGCCCCGTCTGCGGCAAGCTGATGCACCGGACGAATTTCGCCGGCTGCTCCGGGGTCATCATCGACCGCTGCAAAACCCATGGCACCTGGTTCGATTACCAGGAGCTGCAGAAGGTGATCCGGTTCATCCGGGAAGGCGGCCTGAAAAAGGCCCGGGCCAAAGAGAAGGAGCGCCTCGCCGAGGAATCCGCCCGGCTCCGCCGCGAGCGCCTGGAGCTGGAGGCCCGCCGGTCGTCCGACCGCACTCGGGGTTTTGTGGACGAACCCGTCGACCGCGGCGGCCCGGACCTGGACGACATCATCGACGTCGTCCGTCGTTTGTTCCGGTGATTCGCTCCGCACGCGGCCGATCGCGCCCGCGCCACTACCTGGCCAGCAACTCCAGTGCCTGCCGCAGTTCGGCGGCGCGGTGGGCGTACGCCGCCTCGACTTTCACCGCCCGGGCTTGCAGCTCAGGCGCGGCGGGAGCGCCGGCGTCCCACGTCAGCTCGGCGGCATCCGACATAAGGTTCCGGAAGATCGCCCGCACCAGCCGGCCGCCGGCGAAATAGGCCCGGATCTCGGTGGCCGGGGCGATGTCGGTGAGCCCGGTGGCGCATAGGTCCGGTCCCTGGGCCAGCACGAAGCTCACCGCGCCGGCGACGTCATAGTAGAACACGGCGGTGCCCGGCCCCACCGCCGGCAGCACCCGGCGCAGCGCCACCCGCCGCAACGCGAACGGCGCGGCATACGGGTCCCGTTCGAAATCGGCGTCGCCGCCGCCCTGGTAGTGGACCGTATATTCCGTCGGATTCTGTCCGCCGCCCAGCTCGAACCGGCACTGACTGAAGCGCCCTTGCGCCACCCCGTCTTCGATCATCCGGTAGTTCTGCCGGACCGTCTCGACGGCCGCGGAAACGGGACTCGCCTGGGCGATCAGACCGGCGGCTGACACCAACAGGAACAGCGCGGCCGACACCAATCGGAAGCAACCGGCCGGCACGGGCGGAGCGGAGCGTACGCCGTTGGTCATGAGTCCTCCATCATACCGGTCATCGTCTGCGACGCGGTACGGATATTAGACGTAATAACCATTGTTTTTCTTGAATTTGGTTTGTGGCAACCGGGCTTGAACCACCTGACGGAATAATGTAAAATATAGAAAATTTGGCAGTTAAAGGAACGCTGTGGATCCCGTTGTTCATGTGGCACATTCTTTCGAAGAGGCGCGGGCATGGGAGATCGAACAAGAAATTCGCCTGACGCCCGCCGAGCGTCAGGCCATCGCCAGAGCGCTCAGGGAACGGGCATTCGGGACGAACGCTCCCGATGTCCGCGATGCGCCCATCGTCTATGAACGCCGCTCACTTCTCGACTGATATCCGCGAATTCATCAGGCTGCTCCATCAGCACGACGTCCGCTATGTGATCGTCGGCGGCGAGGCGGTCATTTTTCACGGCCATGCCCGGCTGACCGGAGACATCGATTTTTTCTACGAAGCGTCGACAGACAATGCCGAACGGCTATACCGAGCGCTCTCTGAATTCTGGCATGGCCGTGTGCCTGGAATTCAGACGGCATCGGATTTACTGGTCCCGGGTATCATCTTCCAATTCGGGCGACCGCCGAACCGGATCGATCTGATGAACACCATCACGGCAATTCCGTTTTCCGAAGCGTGGGACACTCGCGTGATCGCCCACACGGACATCGGCGATCGGCAGATCCCGGTTCATTATCTGGGTGCCGCGTGTCTGATCCGGAACAAGCAGGCTGTCAACAGGCCCAAAGACCTGGACGATCTGGAGTTTCTGTTCGAGGCTTTCCCGGATTTAAAATAAGCCATCCATCCGTTGGATGACTATCTCCCGATTCATTCAGACTGCACCGCTCGCCGCCCGGCGGGCGATGACCAACATTTCGAAATCGTCAGGGGTGAGGAGCCGGTGGCGGTCGAAGACGCCGGTGTCGCACCCCCGGACCGTGATTTCGGTGAACCCGGCCGACGCGAGCAGCCAGGCGATTTCGCTCGGGGCGTAGAACCGCTCGTCGGTGGCCAGCGTTTTGGTCCGGCCGGAGTCGTCGGTAACCGCGACGGTGGAGCGATCCCGAAAGGTGAGCAGGTCGAACGTGCCGGCCTGGGTGGTCACGCCCGACGGGTGCTGGTCGAGAAAATCCTTGACCGAGTGGTACAGGGGGAAGAGCGCGTTCAGCGTGGTCAGGATGAAGGGGGCGCCGGGCGCGAGCGCCCGCGCGGCGCAGCGCAGGATCTCGAAATTCTCGGCATCCGTCGCCATGAGCGGGAACGCCCCCTCGCAGATCAGGATGGCGGCGCCGAACGGTCGGGCGAAGCGGAAGCGGCGCGCGTCGCGACGCTCGAAGCGCACGGTCACGCCGGCGGCGCGGGCCTTGGCCCGGGCGCGGCGGAGCTGGTCCGCCGACAGGTCGATGCCGGTCACGGTCCAGCCGCGCCGGGCCAGTTCGATGGCATGGCGGCCGGTGCCGCAGCCGATGTCCAGGATGGTCCGGGTGCGGTCGTGCCCCAGCTCCGCTTCGATGAAGTCGCACTCGGCCACGGTGCCCCGGGTGAACACCTCGCGGTCGTACGACTCGGCATAGTTCTCGAACAGCTCCTCGTACCACGGTTTCATGGGCAAGCTCCTGGGGGGATGTTGAAGGTTGATGGTTGATGGCCGTGTTCGTGCTCGTAAGTCGGAATCGTACTCAAGGCTCGATGACGATGACGAGTACGAGCACGATTACGAGCACGAGTACGACAGCGATCAGTCGCCGTCGCCGCGGCCGCTGAAGTAGCTCTCCCAAAACGCTACGTCCACCGGGCCGGTGTCGCCTTTGGCGCCGGCGGTGCGCCCTCCGCCGGAGGTCAGGCGGTCCAGAAACTCGTTCACGCCGGCCACCCGCGCCCCCAGGCCGCGGGCGGCGGCGGCCAGCGCCCGGTCGTCGGTCACCACGGTCAGGTCGCGGGGGTTGCGGGCGGCCCGCACCCGGGCCAGGATCCGGTCGTCGGCGGAGCGCGGAGCGGCGAATTCCACTCGGACGGGGCCGAGCGCAACGTCGCCGGCGAAGTGCGCGTCCGGCGCTCCGTCGAACACCACGGTGAATCGCCCGCCGCGCCCGGCGGCAAGCGTCGCCAGCGCGGCCACCACGCCGCGGCGGTCGGTGGGCCCGCCCAACCCGCGCGCCGCCGCGCGGCCCATCAGGTTGTTGCCGTCCACCAAGTACGGCATGGTCTCCGCTCCGTTGCGTCTCAACCGACCTGCATCAGGCCGAGTTCCAGGGGCGTCACCACCTCGCCGCCGCCGGCGCCGACGACGATGGTGTCCTCGACGCCCACGCCGCCGTCATCGAAGATGATCTTGGGCTCCACGGCGAAGACCATTCCCGCCTCCAGTGGTTCGGTGAAGCGCCGGGCCAGAATGGGCACCTCGTCCATCTCCAGCCCGATGCCGTGCCCCAGGAAGCGGACCTTGTTCTCGCCCCGGTTCATGAAGTGCTCCGCGTAGCCGGCCGCCGCCGCCTCGTCGACGGCCCATTGGTACAACTCTTCGGGCACCGCCCCCGGCACCAGTCGGCGGGTGACTTCAGCCAGGATATGGACGCAGAAATTATGGGCGTCGACGAAGCGCCGGTCCAGCGGTCCGATGTGGTAGGTGCGGGTCATGTCGGTCAGGTAGCCGGCATAACCGGCCGTGGAGTCGGCGATCACCGGCGCGCCGGTGCGGATCACGCCGCTGCCCGCCCCCATGGGCGCCAGGTAGTAGCGGCCCGGCTGGCCGATGGGGCCGTCGAAGGCGGTGTCCACCGCCGCCGACGCGCCGCACGCCACCACGCCCCGCGCCTCGGCGTTGAAGCCGCGGGTGCGCCCGGCGGCCTGGTCGCCCGCCAGCCGCATGGCCAGATCCAGCCGCGCCTGGGCTTCGTACTCGGGCATCCCCTCGCGCAGGATCGTGCGCAGCGCCGCGAACCCGCCGGCCAGCACCCGGCCGCTGACGCGGACGCGCGCCAGCTCCCGCGGCGATTTGAGGCTGCGCAAGCGCCGCAGCGCCGGGGCGATGTCGGCGTGTTCGGCCGCGGGCCAGACGTCGGCTACGAGCCGCCGGTACCAGGCCACGGGGAGCACGTCTTCCTCGAAGCCCACCCGTCGCCAGCCGGCCAGGCCGGCGGCCGCGATCGCCGCCGGCAGCTTGCCCATTCCGGCCACCGGCTCGGGCTCGCACGGGCAGCCGCCGCCGATCCGGCCGCGGCCGCGCCAGACGAAGAGCCGCGGCGCGCCCGCCGCCGGCACCAGCAGCGCGCCCTGAAAGGCGGCGTCGGTGAGCCAGACCAGGTCGGCCCGCTGCAGCACGATGGCGCCGTCCAGCCCGGCGCCGGCCAGGGCCGCCTGAAACCGCTCCAGCCGCCCCGCCAGTTCTTCCCGCGGAAAACGTTCGTCGGTCATGATGTCTCCTGTGTTCGTGAATCGGCCGCGGCACCCGCGGCCGGCGCGGTCAGCTGCTCCAGCCGGGCCAGCCAGGCCAGCGCTTCGGCCGCGCCGCCGCCGCACATCTCGGGCGAAGCCCGGAGGCTGACGCACACCACCGGCCGCTCGGTTCGCCCCCAGAGGCGGCAGCGGTTGTCGGGCGTGAGCTGGATGCAGCGCACCCCGGCGGGCTTGCCGCCGGGCATCCCCGGGATCGGCGAGCTGATGGACGGGGCGATGCAGCAGGCCCCGCAGCCGACGCGGCACTCCATGTCCGGAACCTCCCGGGCCCGCCGCAGGCGGCGGCGCCGAACGTATTGTAGCAGAAGCGAACGGGCGGCAGGATGCGGCTATTTCAACAGGGCGGCCCAGTCCGCCGGCAGCTCGATCAGGTAGGTGTCCACCTGGCTGGTGCCGCTGCGGCCCCAGTTGGAGCCGAACAGGATCCGGGTGAGGTCCCGGTTGACTGTGGCGTGCGGCTCGGCCCAGTAATCGTGCTCCTGGTCCACATAGAGGGTGTGGTTGTGGGCCAGGCGCACCACCCGGCCGCCGGCCCGCAGCTCCACCAGGAACACCTGGTCGTCCATCCAGGTGGAGTCAGTTGGATGATCGCCGGCGTAGGTGGACACCACGGCCCAGCCCGGTCGCTGGAACGCCCGGCCGCTGAAATGGAATCCCTGCGGGGAGTGGCTGAAATCGATGGCCCACAGCGGCGTGTAGGCTCCCGAGGTCAGGTCGATCATGGCGATGGCGTCGGTGTCCGGGTCCTGGAGGATCAGCACCTCCCGACCGAGGACGTCCAGTGCGATATCGCCGTGAGGGCTCTGCCGGTGGAGACCGCGGGCGTTCTGGAGGTCGCGGTCGTAGACCATGACGCCGCACGGGGTGTCGCCGGTGCCCAGTTCGCCGAGGTCGCAGGACACGTCGAACAGCGCGACCACGTAATTGCCCGACGGGCTCATGGTGACGTTGTCGATGTCGCGGTCGCCGGGCAGGTTCCGTACGGCCACGAGCTGGTCCTCCTGCAGGTCATACACCAGCAGGGCCACCGCCATCCAGTCGGTGTTTTCGGCCATGAACGCCCAGTAGCGGCCGTCGGCCGACGCGCTCCCCTCCCAGCGAGTCCAGACCGTGGCCAGGTTGTGCCCCGGCAGGTCGGCGGCGAAGTCGCGCACGGTCTGGCACTCGCCCGTGGCGACGTCGCACGCCACCAGGCGGGTTTCGTCGATGGCGTAGAGCCGGTTCGGGTCGTCGGCATCCCAGCGCGGCTCGGTTCCCGGGTACCAGACCAGACCTTGCGGCTGCAGGGTCGCCGCATCGTACAGGTAGGCCGTGCCGTCGGTCCCCCGGATCAGGATCCGCGTCTCGTCGGCGTTGAAGGCCTGCACCCGGGCGTACTCGGGGACCAGCCCCGCCGACGTGTCGCCCGGGTCGGGATCGGCCACGCGGTCGGTGAGCCGGACGACGCAGGTGTCGAAGACCGGATCGATGTAGGGATCCCGGGCGGCTGGCTCGGCCAGCGCCGGCGTCTGCCGGACATCCCGGTCGGTGACCAGCTCCGGCATGTGCCCCGCGCAGATCATCCCGCCGGTCCGGCGGGCCTCGGCGAGCGCACGCACCAGCCCGGACAGGTCTCGGACGTCCAGGACGCCGTTGCCGTTCCAGTCGCCGCAACCGGGGCAGTTGCAGGGCGGGGTCCCCGGCGGGATGTTGCCGATCAGCACATGCTGCAGGATCAGCGCATCGACGACGTTCACGACTCCGTCGCCGTTGATATCGCCCAGGGCGAGGTGGGTCTCGACGGCCGTGTTGGACCAGTCGGACGCGCCGAACCCGTTGGCGGCCTGCACCCGGTAGCTGTAGGTGGTTCCCTCCGTGACGCCGTCGTCCAGGTACGCGGTGACATCAGCCGCCGGTTCCGCCAACAGGGTGAAATCGCCGCCGTCGACGGCCCGCTCAATCCGGAAGAAGTCCTCGTTGTCCGAGTTGTCCGCCCAATCCAGCCGGATGCCCGCCGCGCCGGAAGCGGCCGTGAGTCCCGACGGCGCAGCCGGCGGCGCGCTGCTGAGCGTCGCCCCGGCCTCGTTGGACGGCGCGGAGTTGCATGGCGCCCCGGTGCCGTCGTCGTTGCGGTGTGCCACCACCCGGTAGTTGTAAGCGCCGTCGGACAGGCCGGTGTCGATCCACGCCGTGACGCCGGCACCCACGGTATGGTAGGTGTTGTTCCAGCCGCCGCCATTGACCTGGCGCTGCACGATGAAGCTGTCCTCGTTCGAGGAGTTGTCCTGCCAGGACAGGGCGATCCGGTGCTGGACCGGATCGGGCGCCGCCTGCAGGCCGCCCGGCGCGACGGCGCATTCGCCCGCGCCGGACCAGCCGCTGAGCCGGGCCATCAGCCACCAGTACGCCCGCCCCTTCTGGCGGCAACTGTCGTAGGTGGTGTGTCCTGCTTCGTCGCCGTGGAATTCGGGATGCTCCACCGGGATGATCTGGCCGCCGTAGCTGTAGGTCGCCTGCTCCCAGGCGTCGGTGGCCGGGTTGAACCACCAGCTGTCCAGGTCGGCGAAGTCGAACAACACCTTGCCGAAGTTCTGGCAATATTGGCGGATCTGCTGGTTGCGCTGGTGCCGGTTGTACCCCTCGGCGCCGATGGCCTGGGCGTTGCCGGTGAAGTAGACGAACCGGACGCCCGGGTACTCGCTCTCGAGCTGGCTCATGGCGTCGAGATAATCCTGGACCTCCGCCGAGCTGTAGTAGTCGAGCTGCGTGCACCACGCCCACATGGAGGCGTTGAGCGCGGCGTTGTGGTCCAGCACGTCGCGGGTGAGATCCAGGCCGTCGGCGGTCTGCCAGTACAGGTCCGGGGTGATGTAATCGCCCGTCTCCTGGCCGTCGAAGATGCAGAGCGCCCCGCTGGTGTCCGGCAGTTCGCACCAGCCCATCTCAACGTCAAAGAGAGGGGTCTCGAGCAGCTCCAGGCCGGTGTTGATCTGGGAGCCGTGCGACGTGTGCGCGTAGTGGACCTTGCGCTGGCTCTTGGCCGTGTTGATGACGCTCTCCGGGATGGCCGACAGGTCCGTGCAGGTGTGGTCGATGACGATCGCCTGCCCGCGAACGCCGTCCGCCCCGGTGGCCAGCCAGCCGACGGCGATCCAGCCGATGATGGCGGTGATCCGTCTCATGATGCCCCTCCTTGTCGCGCGCCGGCCTCCCGCTTTCCGGCTACGGGATCCGCCGGCGGGCCGGTCGATAGTCCCGGATGCGCGCAGACTCACACCGATGGATGAAAGTGTTGACTGATAGTGATTGTAACCGAAGGCGCCGGTGGAGGCAAGCGTCCGGCGGCGGCGGGTGGTCAATTCTCGAAGAACTTCCACTCCTGGGGCAGGTCCTCGTACAGGACGCTCTGGTTGCGGCCGTGGTACTTGGCGAAATACATGGCTCGGTCGGCTCGGTTGACCACCTGTTCGGAATCCACCACGCCGTGCTGCCCGGAGACGATGGTGGAGCCGATGCTGACCGCGATCCGCAGCTTGAAGCTGCCGTAGGCGAAGGTGGTCGCTTCGATCGCCTGCCGGATCTTCTCGGAGACGATGTACAGGCTTTCCTTGTCCACGTAGGCGAGAATCAGCACGAATTCCTCGCCGCCGAACCGGCACAGGATGTCCGTGTTCCGGACCGCCCGGCGGGTCACCTCGGCCACCTCCCGCAGGACATGGTCGCCGGCAGCGTGGCCGTAGGCGTCGTTGACCTGTTTGAAGTGATCCAGGTCCATCATGGCCAGCCCGAAGGTTTCGCCAAAACGGATCGCCCGGTGGCACTCCCGCTGCAGCGCGTTGTAGAAGAACCGCCGGTTGCCGCAGCCAGTCAACGGATCGGTCATGGCCATCTTTTCCAGCTGGTCCTTCTCGACGCGCAGCGACTGCAGGCGGTCCCAGAACGACTTCAGGCTCTCCTGGCCGCTGGCCTGGATCTCCTTGGCCAGGTTGTCCATCTCGTTGATGCTGCGCAGGGCGATGCCCACCTGGTCGGCCACGATGTTCAGGAATCGCTGGTCCTTGACGGTGTAGTCGCCTCCGCCCTTCTTGCGGCCCAGCATCAGTAGCCCCCGAGAGCACCCGGCGGCGTGGATGGGCACCGCCAGCCGGAAGTCCGCCACCACCGGGTTGATGGCCAGCGTCGTGGTGCCGTCGGAGTCGCCGGGTCCGAACACGTCGTCGAACCGCTTCTGGTTCAGCAGGGTGAGAAAACTGTCAGGGATGTTGACCCAGTGGGTGGGCACGGTGCGCCCGTCGCGGTCGCGGAAGACGAACAACAGCCATTCAGGGGTCAGCAACCGCAGGGTCAGGCGGGCGGTCAGGTTCATGATCTGCTCGCGGGAGACCGTGTCGCAAAGCTGGGCGGAGTACTTCTCCATCGTCTCGAGCAGGTCGTAGTCGAATTCCTTGTAACGCTGGGTGATGAAGCGGGCCATCAGGCGCTCGGTGTACGGGAACGTCAGGATGGTCATCACCGGGATGATGAGATAGACGTACAGCGGCGACCACCCCGCGGGCCAGATCCACCGCAGGATGACCATGGTCGCCAGGGTCCCGCCCAGCATCACCGCCAGGAGGGCGGCGATGAAGCGAACGCTGCGCCAGATGAGAAAATCGATATCCAAAAGCTGGTACCGCAGGATGGCCACGGCCGTGGACAGCGGCACCAGGATCATGAACGGCGTGGTCACGGTCAGCATGATCCGCTGCACCGGCAGGTCGAAGAGGCGCAGCACCTGGAACGGGATGTAGCTGGCGATCAGGAACGGACCGATACCCGCGACCATCCCCCACAGAAACCACTGCAGCTTGCGACGGGCGCGCAGTGAGCGGACCCAGCGCATGGGCACCGTCAGCCCGTAGACCAGCAGGGCGATGATCGCCGCGCCGTTCAGCCCGATCATGATCCACCAGGCCAACCGGATGACGCCGAGGTAAGCACGGTAGGTCTCGGGATGCACGTAGCGGATGTTGATCACCAGCATGGCGACAATCGCCAGCACCAAGCCCAGCCCCACCATCTGCTGCACCCGCGGCTGCAACTGCTGGCGGAGCGCCTCCTCCTCAGGCAGGATGGCCAGCAGGCGGAAGAACAGCACCGGGGTGATGAAGAAGAAGAACCAGTAGATCAGGCTGGAGGCGTAATCCGTCGGCTGCAGGGTGCCGATGAGCACCGCCAGGCCGGCCTGGGCGACCACGAAGTTCAGGATGGCGGGTGCACCCGGCTTGATCAGGAAGGTGCCCAGGGCGATGACGAGCACCGCCAGGCTGACCACCAGCGCCACCCATGGCAGGAAATCGGGAAACACCGGATCGGGTATCAGGTCGATCTGGACCTGTCGGCCGTCGCGCTCCACCCGGATGTTGTGCCAAGACCCGGCGCGGACGATATCATTGAGCGAGAACAGATGTCCGATGCCGGCCACGGCGAGGCCGTCCACGCTGACGAACCGGTCACCCGCCTGGAACGGTGAACCCGCGGGGGCCTCGGTGACCACCAGCGTGTCGCCCTGCCATTGGGTGGTGAACGGAAGGAACGGATATTGATGCAGGCGGAGATTGGCGTAGATCGTGATGAGGCCTGCGCCCAGAACCAGGATGAGGATCAGTACAAGATGCCACCGCGACAAGCCGAACCCCCTGCCGTAGCCGATCGAGCAGGCATATTGTAACCCGGTCTCCGGCGAAGCGTCAAATGCTTTACTGGTTTGACTTTTTATCGTGACATTTCCGGGCCTGCGGTTGCAGAAATCGTCGGAACATGCTCGGCGTCTCTGCGGCTGGCGCCCCCGCGGACCTCCCGGCCGGCCGTGATGCTGTACACTCCGGCCGGTGTGACGATGAGATGGTCCAGCAAATGGACGTCGAGTTTGGCCAGCGCGTCGCCCAGCGTGCGGGTCAGATCCAGGTCGTCGCGGGACGGCACGCACTGGCCGCCGGGATGGTTGTGGGCCAGGATCACGCCGGTGGCGCCATGGAGCAGCGCCAGCCGGGCCACCTCGCGCGGATAGACCGGCGCCTGGTTGACCGTGCCTTCAGCGAGCCGGTCGAGGTGCACCAGCTCGTTGCCGGCGTTCAGGAAAATCGCCAGCACGCACTCCCGGGGCTGCGGCCCCAGCTCCAGCCGGACAAAATCCGCGACGTCCTCGGGGGCGCTGATGCGGCAGCCGGACTGCAGCTCCACGGCCAGCGCCCGGGTCATCACCGCGCGCACCAGCGCCAGCAGCAGGCGCGACGACGGGCCCAGACCGGCGATGTCGGCCGTTCCGCTGCGGGGCTGCAGGAAGACGCCGGCCAGCGTGCCGCACCGGCGCAGCAGTTCCCGGGCCGTCGGCTTGGTGTCTTTGCGCGGCACGGCGAATTGCAGCAGAAGCTCCAGGAGTTCGTAGTCGGCGAGCGCGGCGGGGCCGCCGGCGAGAAACCGCTCCCGGAGGCGGACGCGGTGTCCGTCTCTGCCGCCGGTGACGGCCGGTTCGGCCGCCCTGCCCGGTTTCGCCGCTCCCGCCATGCGCGCCTCCCCTGCCGCGGCCGCCGCTCAGAAAATCCCGTGCCCGGCGTTGGACCGGGTGAGCAGGATCTCCGAGTGGAACACGCGGTCCAGGTTCCGATACTGAATGGCCTCAGAGACGCACTCCGCGGTGATCGCCTCCGCCCCGGCCAGGTCGGCGATGGTCCGGGCCACCTTCAGGATCCGGTCATGGGCGCGCGCCGAGAAGCCCATGGACTGGATCGCCTGCTCCAGCAGCCGCTCGCCCGCCTCGTCCAGCGGGCAGTGCCGGCGGATCTGCGCCGAGCTCATGCCGGCGTTGCAGTAAATCCCCTCCCCGGCGAAGCGCGCCATCTGGCGCTCCCGCGCAGCGCAGACTCGCTGGCGGACCGTCCCCGACGGCTCGCCCGCTCCGCGGCCGCGCAGGTCGCGGAAGGAGACGGCGGGCACGTGCACCTGGATGTCGAAGCGGTCCATCAGCGGACCCGAGATGCGCTGCATGTACGTGTGCACCTGGGAGAGGTGGCACTGGCATTTCTCGGTGCCGTAGAAGCCGCAGGGGCACGGGTTCATCGCCGCCACGAGCATGAACCGGGCCGGGAAGGTCAGACTCATGGTGGCCCGGGCGATGGTCACCATCCCGTCCTCCATAGGCTGGCGCAGTACCTCCAGCACGCGGCGCTGGAACTCCGGCAGTTCGTCCAGGAAGAGGACGCCGTTGTGGGCCAGGCTGGCCTCGCCCGGCCGCGGGATCATCCCGCCGCCGATGAGGCCCGCGTGGGAGATGGTGTGGTGGGGGGCCCGGAACGGCCGGCGCCCCACCAGCCCGTCGTCCCGCGACAGCGTGCCCGCCACCGAGTGCACCTTCGTCGTCTCGATGGCCTCGGCGAAGGTCATGCTGGGCAGGATGGTGGGGATCCGCCGGGCGAGCATCGTCTTGCCGGAGCCGGGCGGCCCGATCATGAGGGTGTTGTGGCCGCCGGCCGAGGCCACCTCGAGGGCGCGCTTGGCCTGGGGCTGGCCGCGTACGTCGGCGAAGTCCACCCGGTAGGTGCTGGTCTCGGCCAGGATCCGCTGCCAGTCCACCGCGGCGGGCGTGAACCCGGAGTCGTCCGCGATGAACGCCGCCACGTCCTTCAGGTGGCTCATGCCGAACACCCGCACCCCTTCCACCACCGCGGCCTCCCGCACATTCTGCACCGGCAGGATCAGGTCGGGCACACCGGCGTCGCGGGCGGCCACGGCGATGGAGAGCGCCCCCCGGATGGGCCGGATGGTGCCGTCCAGCGACAGCTCCCCGCTCAGCATGCAGCGGGTCAGCCGCCCGCGGTCCTTGATGTCATCCATGGAGCCCATGATCCCCACGGCGATGGGCAGGTCGAACGCCGAGCCCTCCTTGCGCAGGTCGGCGGGCGCCAGGTTGACGGTGATGTTGTCCTCGGGCTCGAGAAAGCCCGAATTTTTAACGGCCGCCAGCACCCGCTCGCGGCTCTCCTTCACGGCCGCGTCGGGCAGCCCCACCGTCATCATCCGCGATTTCGGCCCCGGACAGATGTCCACCTCCACCGTGACCGGATGGGCGTCGAGGCCATACAGCGCGGCGCTGATCACCTGGCAAAGCACGGCCACCTCCTTTCCGGCGCTCTCACCTGATCAAACGGAAGCGCCGCCGCCCTTTCCCGGATCTGTCGGAAATATCCGCCGTGGGAAGGAGATGACCGATTCAATCACTTGGCGATCTGGAAGTTATGCCGACGTCTCATTGCGCTGGCCAGCGGATTTATGCGGGATGCCGTCGCGCCACCCGTCCACGTCCGCCGGCGGAACACCGCGCCAGGCGGCCACCTGGGCCACGATGGCGGCGCGCACCCGGTCGCGCAGCACCCCAGCGTCGCGGGGCGCGAGGCCGGCGGTCGGCACCGGCGGCAGCAACTGGAGGCGGATGTCCTGCACGTCGCCGAACATCCAGCTATGTTTGGGCAGGCAGTCGCTGGAGCCGTCGACGGCGATGGGCAGGACGGGCACGCCGGCCTTGATGGCGAGCAAGAAGGCACCCTCGTTGAACGCTCCGATCCGGCCGTCGCGGGAACGGGTGCCTTCCGGGAAAAAGATCACTGAGCAGCGGTTGGCCAGGGTGCGCCGGGCGGCAAGCAGCGCCCGGGCACCGGAGCGGCGGTCGGCACGGTCCACGGGGATGTCGCCGGCCAGACGCATCATCCAGCCGAGAAGCGGCACCTGGAACAGCGACGCCTTGGCCATCCACTTCATCTCCATGGGGACGTGGCTGATCAGCGGGATGTCCGCCAGCGACTGGTGGTTGCTCACCACCACGTACGGCCGGCGGGGGTCGCCGATATGCTCCGTCCCGCCGAGGTGCAGCCGCCAGGTCGGGTTGCTGCGGCCGATGACGTGGCCGATGCGGCGGAAGGTCCAGCCGGTGCGGTAGCGGGCGGGATCCCGTTCCGTCAGCCGGACGATCAACATGGTCGGCCAGCCGATCACCAGGCAGGCGGTGGTGACAAACCAGATCCAGAGGGAGCGCAGGGCGCGCGTCACGGCCGTCCGCCTCCGGCGCCCGCGGGCGGCGCCTCTCGGCCCACGTACTGGCACGCGACGCCGGCCGGCGTCAGCTCCTCGGCAAACGCGCCGCGCACCTCGGCCAGCCAGTCGGGTGCCAGCACGCGCGACCACCCCGGCCGCCGCAGCAGATCCCGGATTTTCCACGAGTAGTTCAGGCGGTCCAGCAGCACCCGGTCCACCGCCCCATGCAGCCGCCGGGCCAGGTCACGCGGGTCCATGGGCAGCATGGGCCCCACGAAGGCGTAGGTGCGGACGCCGGCCGCTTTCAGCCGGCGCAGCGCGGCCAGGCGCGCCTCGATGGCCGGCGCCCGGGGCTCGGTGACGCGACGGACGGCGTCGTCGCCGGTGGGCACCGACATCCCCACCTCGACGTCCGGCAACCGGCCGAACAGGTCCACGTCGCGGATCACCAGAGGCGAGCGGGTCAGGACGCTCACGGCGAACGCCGGCGCCTCGGCGAGCGCCTCGAGGCAGCGGCGGGTGATCCGCGCCTCGCGCTCCACGCCCTGGTACGGATCGGTCACCAGGCTCAGCGACACCCGGCCGGGCACGCGACGCCCGAGCTCCCGCCGCAGCACCTCGGGCGCGTTGCTTTTGATGTCCACAAAGGTGCCCCACGGCTCGGTGCGGCCGCGGTAGCGGGCCACGAAATCGGCGTAGCAATAGCGGCAGCCGAACAGGCAACCGAGGTACGGGTTCAGCGAGTAGTCGATCCCGGAGATGCCCGACCGGCTGAGCACCGACTTGACGGTGACCGACCGGATCTCGGGCAGTGGAGACGCAGCGACCATGGTATCCATCCGCTGGCCTCGCCCGGCGGCCGCGACCGCCGGCGCGACGCCGGGTCAGGGCTTGAAGTTGGGATCGTCGGGGTCGGGCCGCTCGTCGGGCCGCAGGCCGGCGGCGGCGGTGGACGCCGCGGCCGCGCGCCGCGCCACCGCATCGCGCCGCCCGGCTTCGTCGCCGAGCTCCGCGAACAGCTTCTCCGCCCGGTTGAAATCGCCGGCGTCCAGATAGGCGCGGGCGCAGCGGGCCAGCCCGTCCCGGTCGCCGAGCCGCCGGAGGAGCCGCACGGCGTTGCCCAGATCGTGCTTGTCCAGATACCGTTCCGCCAGTTCGCCCAGCCCGGCTTCATGACCCGCGGCGGCGAACGCCTTCTCGGCCGCGGCCAAGTCGCCGCGCGCCAGAAAGGTCCGCGCCAGACGGAGGTACTCCGCCGCCGGCACCTCGCGGTGGATGAGCTTGAGGACGCGCTCGGTCTCGCCGAAGTTGCCGCGCTCCAGCCACAGGCCGGCCACCCGGTGCAGCCCTTCGGTGCACGCCGTTTCCTCGTAGAGCTGCGCCGCCTTCTTGACGTTGTTGTGGGTGAGGTAGTGTTCGGCCGCCGCCCGCAGGCCGGCGGTGTGACCGAGCTGGCGGAAGATCTTCACCGCCGCGTCGGCGTCGCCGCGCGCCAGCAGGTCCTCGGCCTGCCGCCGTTCGTCCCGTTTCTTCTTGGAAAAGAGGAAGTCCACCATCGCATCCGTCCTCAGGGTCGGGTGACCGTTGGCGCGACTGCCGGCCGGTCCTTGGCGGCTGCCCGGGCTTGTGAACCGCCATGCTCCGGCGTTCATCCGGCCCGGAATCCGTCCGGCCGCACCGAAAACGGCAGCTGATCCAGCGGGCATTCTACAACCATTCGGATTGGAAATAAACGGCGAAGCCCGCCGGCCGGTGCGCCAATGAGCGCAGGAGCCGCCGGTTTCGCAACCGGCATGGAACCGGCGCGCCGGTCTTAGAACACACCGTGTTCGGAGAGGATCTTCAGCCCGATGGCCAGCAGCACCAGGCCGCCGGCCAGTTCCATCCAGCGGCCGAAGCGTGCGCCCAGCGCACCGCCGCAGCGCATCCCCACGAGCGTCATCGCCGCGGCCACCGCGCCGATGACCAGGCTGGGGTAGAGCACGTGCACCCCGAGCATAGAGAAACTGATCCCCACGGCCAGCGCGTCGATACTCGTGGCCACTGACAGCGCCACCAGCGACCAGCCCCGGGTGGGATCGGAGCGGTACCGCGCGGCGTCCTCGCCGTCGAACGATTCCCAGACCATCTTGCCGCCCACGACCGCCAGTAAGGCGAAGGCCACCCAGTGGTCGAATGCGGACACATGGCCCGCCAGAGTGGAGCCCAGCCCCCAGCCGACGATGGGCATCAGGAACTGGAACAGCCCGAAGTGGAAGGACAATCGGAAGCACTGCCGCGGCGAAACCTCCCGCAACGCAGCGCTCGCCGCCAGCGCCACGGCGAAGGCGTCCATGGCCAGGGCGAAGGCGATTCCGATGATGGCGATCCAGTTCATGGGGCGGCGCACCTTCCGTCGCGAAGCTTCAGATTAAGGGAAAACAGAGTGGTGTCAATCGGAATTCGGACGTCGGACGGCGGACATCGGGGCTCGAGACTCGAGGTTCGAGGCTCGTCACAAATCCCTCGTGCTCATAATCGTAATCACAATTCGTAATCGTGAGCGTAATCATGATTGAGGTTCAAGGTGGACGGGTGAATCGGTGAATGGGTACGAGGCTCCGGGTTCTGTGATCGAGGACCCAGAACCCAGGTCCCAGGTCCGAAATCCGATGTCCGATGATCGGGAACGAGCCTCGAGTCTCGAGCCTCTAGCCTCGCCGCAAAAACTGGCGGATCGTCCCGAATCCTACTCGAACAGCGTGGTCGACAGGTACCGCTCGCCGGTGTCGCAGACCACCGCCACGATCATCCGGCCGGCGCTCTCCGGCCGGCCGGCCACCCGCAAGGCCGCCGCCACGATGGCCCCGCTGGAGATGCCGGCCAGGATCCCCTCCTCGCGGGCCAGTCGCAGGGTGACGGCTTTGGCCTCCGCGGCGTCCACGGTGGCGATCTCGTCGATGACCGCGCGGTTCAGCACCTCGGGCACGAAACCGGCACCGATCCCCTGGATGGGGTGGGGCGCCGGCTGACCGCCCGAGAGCACCGGCGACTCGGCCGGCTCCACGGCTACGATGCGGACCGACGGTTTCAGCTGTTTCAGCGCCTCGCCCACGCCGGTCACGGTGCCGCCGGTGCCCACGCCGGCGACGAAGACGTCCACCCGGCCGCCGGTGTCCTCCCAGACCTCCAGGGCGGTTGTCCGGCGGTGCATCGCGATGTTGGCCGGGTTCTTGAATTGTTGGGGCATGAAGTAGTCCGAGTGTTCCGCCGCCAGTTGCTCGGCCGCCGCCACCGCGCCGCGCATGCCGGCGGCGCCGGGAGTCAGGCGGATCTCCGCGCCGAATGCGGCAAGCAGCTTGCGGCGCTCCACGCTCATGGTCTCGGGCATGGTGAGAAGCACCCGGTAGCCCTTCACCGCCGCGACGAACGCCAGGCCGATGCCCGTGTTGCCGCTCGTGGGCTCGACGACGGTCATGCCGGGACGCAGCCGGCCGTCGGCCTCGGCCGCTTCGATGAGAGCCAGGCCGAGACGGTCCTTGACGCTGGCGCACGGGTTGAAGAACTCCAGCTTGGCCACCACCGCGCCGGGCAGTCCGGCCGAGAGCTTCGGCAGGCGCACCAGCGGGGTGTTACCCACCAGCTCCAGCATGCTGCCGGCGATGAGGGGACGGTGTCGTCGGGTGGATGTGTGTGTCACGGTCACTGGCCTCCTGGCGCGACGGTTCAGATGCCGCCGCCGTTTTCGTAGCTGGACTCCTGCAGCCGGCCCTGCTGGACGCGGCTGCGGGGTGGAACGCTATGGGTGAGCCAGACGTTGCCGCCGATCACCGAGCCGCGGCCGATGGTGATCCGCCCCAGCACCGTGGCGCCGGAGTAGATGATCACGTCGTCCTCGACGATGGGGTGGCGCGGGACGCCCTTGATGGGCTTGCCGGCCGCGTCCAGCGGGAAGCTCTTGGCCCCCAGGGTCACCCCCTGGTACAGGCGGACGTTGCGCCCGATGACGCACGTCTCGCCGATGACCACGCCGGTGCCGTGGTCGATGAAGAAGCGTTCGCCGATCTCGGCGCCGGGGTGGATGTCGATGCCGGTGTCGGAGTGGGCGCGCTCGGTGAGGATCCGCGGAATGAGCGGCACGCCGAGGCGGTGCAGCGCGTGGGCAACCCGGTAGTTGGTCACCGCGTGGATACTCGGGTAGCAGCTGATCACCTCGCCGGGGCTCAGCGCCGCCGGATCGCCGTCAAAGGCCGCGGCGACGTCGGTGGCCAGCAGCCGGCGCAGTTCCGGCAGCGCGCCGAGCAACGCGGCGGCCACTTCGTCGGAGCGGCGCTCGCAGGCGACGCACTGCGGGCGGGTGAGCCCGACGCAGGCGAAGCAGAGGCCCCGTTTCACCTGCTCGGCCAGGATGGCCCGGGCCCGGTCCAGCAGCGTGCCCATGTAGAAGGGCATGTTGCCCGGATGGATGTCGGTGTGGCCGAAATAGCCGGGGAACAGCGCCGCGCGCAGGCAGGCCATCATCTCGGCCAGGGCGTCCAGCGACGGCATGGGCACGTGGTAGGCGCTCTCGTGGAGCAGCGGCGCGTACGAGTCGGGTCGGCTCAGCGCCTCGACCACCGTGTGGAGGCCTGCCGGCGCGCCCGGCTCCGGCTCCGCCGACGATTGCTTTTCATTCATGGCCACCCCCAAAACCGCGCCGCCCCATAAGCGGCGCTATGACTCTAAGATTCATCCGCCCCCGGGGTGGGATTCAGACCGGAGCCATTCCCGCAGCTGCGAGAAGAACTTTCGGTTCGCCCCGGGGAAGGCGTAGTCGTCCAGTTCCGCCGCCGTGACCCAGCGGCCGGCCGCCGCCGCGCGGGGCGCCGCGCCGCGCCCCAGCCGGCAGACGAACACGTGCAGGTGCGCCCGGAAGTGGCTGTACGCGTGCCGCACCTCCGCCAGCGGCGCGATCGCCGCCGGCGCCACGCCGATCTCCTCGCGGCACTCGCGCGCCAGCGCCGTCTCGGGCGTTTCGCCCGGCTCGATCTTGCCGCCGGGAAACTCCCAGAGGCCGCCGAGGAAGCCGTCGGCGGGACGCTGCTGGATGAACACCCGTCCCCGCCGAACGATCACCGCCACCACGACGCGCCGGAGCGGCGCCGCCCGCCGGGCCGCGCGCACGGGCAGCGCCGCAGCTTCGCCCGTCCGCCGGGCCGCGCACCGGCGGGCCAGTGGACACTCGGCGCACCGCGGCGTGCGCGGCACGCACACCCGAGCGCCCAGTTCCATGAGCGCCTGGTTGAAATCCCCGGGCGCCGCCGCCGGGATCACGGCGGCCAGCTCGCGGCGGATCCGGTTGCGGGCGCGGGCCGTCCGGACGTCCTCGCGGAGGCAGCGCCAGCGGGCCCACACCCGCAGCACGTTGCCGTCCACAACCGGCAGCGGCTCCCCAGCGGCGATGCTGAGCACCGCGGCGGCGATGTAGTCGCCCACGCCGGGCAGGCGGCGGAACGTCGCCGGCGTGCGCGGGACGCGGCCGCCGTGCGCCGTCACGACCTGCCGCGCGGCCGCGTGCAGGTTACGGGCGCGGCCGTAGTACCCGAGCCCCTCCCAGGCCTTGAGCACGTCGTCCAGCGGCGACGCCGCCAGCGCCGCCACCGTGGGGAAGCGCGCCAGGAACCGCCGGTAGTAGGGCGTGGCCGCGGCCACCTGGGTCTGCTGGAGCATGACCTCCGAGACCCAGATCCGGTAGATGTTCCGGGTGCGGCGCCACGGCAGATCGCGCCGCGTGGCGCGGTACCACTGGAGCAGGGCCTGGATGTCGTCCGTGTTCATGTTCCCTCTCACCGCCGGCAACGCCGGCGGCCAGTCGCCGAGGATACACCCGGACCCGGTCGCCGTGTCAAACAGTTTGGCGACGCCCGGCGGCAAAGTTCTCCCGCCGGAGTGAATCGCGCCGCCGGCCGGCGGCATCTCACCAGACGTCCGTCCCGGGCCGCGGCGTGGGGTCGCGCCGGTCGGGACGGCGGTTCCGCAAACGATTATTAATGGAATCCGGCTTCCGGCCGCATCCGGCGGCGCCGGCACCGCCCCGGAAGCCCAATCCGCGCAGGGAGAATCGCATGGCCCACCCATTGTTCGAGGCGTTCAGTCCCGCCGCCGGCGGGCGGCTGCAGATCATGGACGACGAGGGCCGGATCATCCACCCCGAGTGGATGCCGGCGCTGGCCGACGAGCAGGCCGTCGAGGCGCTGCGGCGGATGCTCTACGTTCACACCGCCGATGCCATGGCCGTGTCGTACCAGCGCCAGGGCCGCATGTACACCTATCCGCCCAACTACGGCCAGGAGGCCATCAGCGTCGCCGTGGGCATGGTAATGCGCGACGAGGACTGGCTGGCCCCGGCCTACCGCGAGCTGGGGGCCTGGTTGGCCAAGGGCGCCCGGATGAAGGACATCTTCCTCTATTTCGGCGGCCACGAGCAGGGTTGTCGCCTGCCCGAGGCCAAAAACATGCTGCCGTGGTCGGTGCCCATCGCCTCGCAGCTCCTGCACGCCGCCGGCATCGGCTACGCCCTCAAGTACCAGGGCAAGCCCGGCGCCGCGTTCACCTTCTTCGGCGAGGGCGGCACCTCGCAGGGCGATTTCCACGAGGCGCTCAACTTCGCCGGGGTCTGGCGTGCGCCGGTGGTGTTCGTGTGCCAGAACAACCAGTACGCCATCTCCTGCCACCTGTCGAAGCAGACTGCGGCGCCCTCCATCGCCGTCAAGGCGCTGGGCTACGGCATCGCCGGCATCCAGGTGGACGGCAACGACTTCTTCGCCGTCTACGCCGCGGCCGCCGCAGCGGCGGAGCACGCCCGCGCCGGGAACGGCCCGGTGCTCCTCGAAGCGGTGACCTACCGCCTGGGCGCCCACACCACCTCGGACGACCCCGGCCGCTACCGCTCCGCCGAGGAGGAGGCCCGGTGGGCCGAGCGCGAGCCGGTGAAACGGCTGCGGGCCCACCTGGCCGACCGAGGCCTGTGGCGGGCCGAGGACGAGGAGGCGCTCGTCGCCCAGTTCCGCAAGGACATCGACGCCCAGTTCCTCGCCCAGGAGAACGAGCCGTACCCCCTCGAGGACGTCTTCGTGCACCACTACGCCGAAATGCCCGACGATCTCAAACACCAGATGGTCGCGTACCAGAAGTTCGAGAACTGGAAGGAGTCGCACCGATGAACACCCAGGTCATGACCCTCGTCCAGGCGGTCAATCACGCCCTGGACCTCAAGCTGGCCGAAGACCCGGCGATCGTCGTCTACGGCGAGGACGTGGGCCTCGAGGGCGGCGTCTTCCGCGCCACCGAGGGACTACAGGCCCGGCACGGCGAGGCCCGCGTCTTCGACAGCCCGCTGGCCGAGTCGGGCATCATGGGCACGGCCGTCGGCATGGCCGCCGCGGGGCTCCGCCCGGTGGTCGAGATCCAGTTCTGCGGCTTCCTCTACCCGGCCTTCAACCAGCTCGTCTGCCACGTGGCCCGCATGCGCAACCGCACCCGCGGCAAGTATCCCATGCGCCTGGTGGTCCGGTTCCCGTACGGCGGCAACATCCGCGCGCTGGAGCAGCACTCCGAGAGCCCGGAGGCGCTGCTGGCGCACACGCCGGGGCTGAAAGTCGTCATCCCCTCGACCCCCTACGACGCCAAGGGCCTGCTCATCGCCGCCATCGAGTCGGACGATCCCGTCATCTTCATGGAGCCGAAGCGCATCTACCGCGCCGTGAAGCAGGAGGTGCCGCTCCAGAAGTACACCCTGCCCATCGGCAAGGCCAAGGTGCTCACCGAGGGGACCGACGTCACGGTGGTCACCTACGGCGCCAACGTGCGCGAGACGCAGAAGGCGCTGGCTCTGGCCAAGAAGGACGGCATCTCGGCGGAGCTGATCGACCTGCGCACCATCTACCCCGTCGACCGCCCGACCATCGCGGCCTCCGTGCGCAAGACCGGCCGCTTCCTCGCCGTGACCGAGGGGCCCGCCACCTGCGGCGTGGCCGCCGAGCTCGTCACCATCGTCAACGAGGAAGCGTTCCTCAGCCTGGCCGCACCGCCGGCCCGGCTGGCCGGCTTCGACACGGCGCCGCCGTACGCGCGGGGCGAGCATTTCTACTTCCACTCCCCCGAGCGGATCTACTACGAGCTGAAGAAAGTGGTCGACTACTGAGCCGCCACCCGGCAGCCTGGAGGACAGCGTCATGCGTTACATCTTCAAGTTCCCCGACATCGGCGAAGGCGTCCACGAGGGCAAGATCCTGAAGTGGCACGTCGAGAAGGGCCAACGGGTGGCCATGGGCGACCCGGTGGTCCAGGTGGAGACCGACAAGGTGGTGGCCGACATCCCCGCCCCGCGCGACGGCGCCGTGGTGGACCGCTTCGGCGCCGTGGGCGAGATCATCAACGTGGGCGACGCGCTGATCGAGCTCGAGATCGAGGGCGTCGCCGGCGCCGAGGCCCAGGCCATCGCCGCCGAGAAGCCGAAACCCAGGACCCAGGAGCCGGTGGACGAGGCGGGCTTCGGCGTCGTCGGCACCATCGAGGTGGCCGGCGACGCCGCCGTGCTCCCCGCCGGCAGCGAGGGGCTCCCCGCCGCGCCCGTCGCGCCGGAGGCCGCGCCGCGCCGCAAAGCGTTGGCCACGCCGGTGTCGCGGGCCATGGCCCGGGAGCTCGGCGTCGACATCGACCAGGTGGCGGGCACCGGCCCCGGCGGCCGGGTGATGAAGTCGGACATCCAGGCGCACTACGACCGGCTTCGCACCGCCGCGCCGGCACCAGCCCCGGCGGCCGCGCCGGCACCGGACGTGCCGCGGGTGGAGTACGAGCCGCTCTCCATGATCCGGAAGGCCATCGCCCGCAACATGGCCGTGTCGAAGGGGACCGCCGCCCATATGACGGTGATTGACGAGGTGGAAGTCTCGGCGCTCGTGGCGCTGCGGCGGGACCACAAGGACCGCCTCCAGGCCCGGGGGGTGAGCCTGACCTACCTGCCGTTCGTGCTCAAGGCCGTCGCCGGAGCGCTGAAGCGCCACCGGAGTTTGAACTCCCAGCTCGACCTCGAGAACAACCGGATGGTCTACCAGCTCGACGTGAACATCGGCATCGCCGTGGACACCGACGACGGCCTGGTGGTCCCGGTGATCCGACACGCCGACCGGCTCAGCATCCTGGAGCTGGCGGCACGGATCCAGGAGTTCGCCGCCCGGGCCCGCGAGCGCAAGCTGACCCTGGACGACTTCAAGGGCGGCACCTTCACCGTGACCAACTACGGCGCCATCGGCGGGCTGTTCGGCGTGCCGGTGATCAACTATCCGCAAGCGGCCATCCTCGGCATCGGCCGCGTCGTGGAGCGGCCGGTGGTCAAGGACGGCCAGCTCGCCGTGGGCCGCGTGATGCCGCTGTCGCTGTCGGTGGACCACCGGATCGTGGACGGCGGCGCCACCACGCGCTTCCTCAACGACGTGATGGCGTCGCTGCGGGAGCCGGTGGGAATGTTGTTGGGTGAATAGCAAATTCGGTGAATCGGTGAGTGGTTGAATCGGGCAGAAGCAGAAGAGAGGAGCCATGAACATGGAGCGCAAGACAACGCCGGATTATGACCTGCTGATCGTGGGCGCCGGACCCGCCGGCTACGTGGCGGCCATCCGTGCCGGCCAGGTGGGCCTCAAGACCGCCCTGGTGGAGAGGGACCATGTCGGCGGTATGTGCCTGAACTGGGGCTGCATCCCCACCAAGGCCATGCTCGAGAGCGCCCGGCTCCTGGAGCGGATCCGCCAGGCCCGGCAGTTCGGCATTGACGGCATCGACGAATCGAAGCTCCGGCTCAACTGGGGCGCCGCCCGGGACCGCGCCAGCCGGGTGGTCCAGCGGCTGGCCGGCAACATCGAGGTCTACCTCGGCCGGTACGGCGTCGAGACCATCCGCGGCGAGGCCGAGCTCCTCGCGCCCACGACGGTCCGGGTGGGCCGGCGGGTGATCGAGGCCGGGCGCGTGATCCTGGCCACCGGCTCCCGGCCCGCACCGCTTCCGGCGGCGGTGCCGCCGGAGCTGGCCCTGGAGATCGACGGGCTGTTCGCCCTGCGCGCGCTCCCCGCCAGCGTCGCCGTGGTGGGCCAGGGACCCAACGCCATGGAGCTGGCGCTGCTCCTCAAGATGGCCGGCAGCGTGGTGACGCTGGTCTCGCCGGCGGCGACGCTGCTGCCCATGGCGGATCCCTACCTGTCGACCTACGCCCTCAACCGGCTGCGCCACCAGGGTGTGCGGGTCCTCCTCGAGGCCGTCCCCACCGGCGGCACCGCCGGCGGCATCCTCGTGGGCGAGGAGCGGATCCTGTGCGAGCGGGTGCTCAACGCCGCGCGGCGCCGTGCGGTCATCCCTAAGGTGGAGTTCGAGCTCACCCTCGACGACGGCTTCGTCTTCACCGACGACTACCTCCAGGCGGGCCATTCGACACTCTTCGCTGTGGGCGATGTGAACGGCCGCAGCGCCACCGCCCACGCCGCGTCGGCCCAGGGGCTGCACGCCGTCAACGTGATCCAGGGCGTGCGGTGGAAATTGGACGCGCGCCGCTACCCGCTCAACATCTACACCTTCCCCGAGATCGCCCAGGTGGGGCTCACCGAGCCCGAAATCCAGGCCCGCGGGATCGACTACCGGGTCCACGAGTACCCGTTGGCGGCCAACGCCAAGGCGCTGGCCGAGGGGAACGCCGAGGGCTTCATCCGCCTGCTCGCGGAGCGACGCTTCGGCGAGGTGCTGGGCGTGCAGATCGTCGCCGCCCATGCCACCGACATGATCGCCGAGGCCGCCGCCATCATCCAGGCCGAGGGGACCGTCCATGATGTGGCGCGCATCGCGCACGCCCACCCCACGGTGTCGGAGGTGTTCCTCGAAGCGGGCCTGGCGGCGCTGGGCCGTCCGCTCCACGAATAATTGATGGTTGATAGTTGATAGTTGATAGTTGATGGTTGATAGTTGATGGTTCGTGCTCGTAATCGTAATTCGTAATCGTCATCTTAGTCGAAGCTTATGGTGAATGGGTGAATGGGTGAGTAGGTGAGTAGGTGAGTAGGTGAATAGGTGATTGGGTAGTGGTTAAGGGTTGAGGGTTGGAGTTGAGGTGCGATAGGATGAAATACCTCAGCTTGAATTCATCATTCACAATTGGATTATGGATCTTCTATTCTCACAACTGATTTTCCCCGACTCTCAACCCTCAACTCACAACCCTCAACCTTCTTCTTCGGTCACGCCGCCATGATCACGGAAGAACCGGCCCCCTACGATTTCCCCGACCGCGAGCTGCTCGACGCCGACGGCGCGGTGTACCGGTGCCTCGTGTGGCAGCCGGCGGCCGTCTGCGTGGTCATCGGCCGCGGCAACAGCCCCGCTGCGTCGGTGTTCCTCGACCGGGCGGCCGCCGACGGCGTGGCGGTGGTCCAGCGCCCGTCGGGCGGCGAGGCGGTGGTGCTCTCGCCCCGCACCCTGGCCGTCTCCGCCGTGCACCGCGCGGCGGATCAGATGGCCTCGCGGCGCTACTTCGAGCTGTTCAACGGCGCCGCCATCCGCGCCCTGGCGGGCCTCGGTGTCACAGGGCTCTCCCGGCGCGGCATCTCCGACATCGCCCTGGGCGACCGGAAGATCCTCGGCTCCTCGATCTACCGCAACCGCCGGCAGGTGCTCTACCACGCCGTGCTCAACGTGGCCGAGTCGCCCGAGCTGATGGAGCGCTACCTCCGCCCCCCCGGCCGCCAGCCCGACTACCGTCGCGACCGCTCCCATCGCGACTTCGTCACTTCGCTCGCCGCCGCCGGGTACGCGCTGTCAATGGCGGCGCTTCATGACGCCCTGCACACCGCCCTGACCCGCGTGGTTCTCTCCCCCGCCCCTCCGTCCTCGTAAGTCGTAATCGTGATCGTAGTCGGGGCTCGGGGCTCGAGGCTCGTTCCCGATCAAGTGATATCGGACCTCGGGCCTGGGGCCTCGGCTCCGGGGATTCGGTCCAGAGACGCTCTGGAGTGTGCAGACATGTCCGCGCTCCGGTTTCCCGTCTGGAGTGCGCAGACACGTCTGCGCTCTGGTTTCCCGCGAAGCGGGCGCCCAAACCCCTCGATCCTGCCGTCGTGCTCCACGCCGATCCAAAGCGGCGTCGTGCCGCCACACTCCAAACCGTCGTCCCGTCGCGAACCACATTGCCGACCGAGACTCTTGCGGGCGCGGCGGCGCACCGCTATCATGGAGTTGTCACATTCGAATCAACCGACAGGAGATCCGTCCATGGCCAAATACCTTTTATTCGTCAGCCTCGCCTGGGCGCTCGGGCTCACCCTCTGGGCACCGGCGGCACCACCGGCCGCCGGCCCGCTGGCACACACCTACTCCATCGTCGCCCGTGATCCGCGCACCGGCGAGATGGGCGTCGCCGTGCAGTCCCACTGGTTCAGCGTAGGCACCATCGTCGCCTGGGCCGAGGCGGGCGTTGGCGCCGTGGCCACCCAGTCGTTCGTGGAGCCGGCCTACGGACCGCGGGGACTGGAACTGATGCGCACCGGCTTGTCGGCCCCCGACGCCCTCAAGGCGCTGTTGGCGGCCGATCCGGCCGAGGCGGTGCGGCAGATCGCCTTCATCGACAGCCAGGGGCGGGTGGCCACCCACACCGGCGCCCGCTGCGTCGCCTGCGCCGGCCATCTCGCCGGCGCCCAGTTCTCGGTCCAGGCCAACATGATGCTCAACGACGCAGTGGTGCCGGCCATGCGGCGGGCGTTCGAGGCATCGTCGGGGCCGCTGGCGGAGCGGCTGCTGGCGGTGCTCGAAGCCGCCGAGGCGGCCGGCGGCGACATCCGCGGCCGGCAGGCGGCGGCGATCCTGGTGGTGCGGGGCCAATCCACCGGCCGGCCGTGGGCCGACCGGCTGGTGGACCTGCGGGTGGAGGACCATCCCGACCCGGTGTCTGAGCTCAAGCGCCTGCTGGCGGTGCACCGCGCCTACGAGCGGATGAACGCCGGCGACTTGGCCGTGGAGAAGAACGACCTGGCCGCCGCCATGGAGCACTACGCCGCCGCCTCCCGGCTGCAGCCCGGCAACGTGGAGATGCGCTTCTGGACCGCCGTGACCCTGGCCACGAACAACCGGCTTGAGGGCGCGCTCCCCATTTTCCGCGACGTTTTCGCCCAGGAGAAGAACTGGATCGAGATGCTGCGGCGGCTCCCCCCGTCGGGCATCATCCCCGACACGCCCGAGGGCCGGGCGCTCGTGGACCGGATCCTGACGGAGACGGGGAACTAGGGATTGCCGCGGCCCGCGGCGCCGGGAGGCGGACACGATGGGTGTGCGCACGTTCACGGCGGTGATCGCCTCGGAGCACTCCGGCATGAGGCTGGATCGCCTCATCGCCGACTTGTGGCCGGAGCTCTCCCGCAAGCTGGCCCAGCGGATCATCGTCGCCGGCGGCTGCTACCTCGACGGACGGCGCCGCCAGGTGGCCGCCACGCCCGCCCCGGCCGGCGGCCGCCTCAAGGTGTGCGTGGACCCGGACCAGCCGTTCCGCACCTTCCGCCTGGAGCCGTCCGCCATCCTGTTCGAAGACGACGATCTGCTGGTGGTGGACAAGCCGTCGGGTACGCCGGTGGCGCTGTCGGCTACGGGCCAGGAGGGGAGCGTCCAGCGCGGCGCCGCCGAGCACCTGGCCCGCGCCGGCGCCGCGCACCGCCCCGCGGTGCTCCATCGTCTGGACCAGCCCACCTCGGGGGTGCTGCTGTTCGCTAAAAACGAGCCGGCCGAGAAGGCCGTGTACGAGCTGTTCCGCCGGGGCGGCGTCCGGAAGACGTACCTGGCGCTGGTCCAGCCCGCCCCCGCGCGCTCCGAGGGCCGGATCGAGGCGGCCATCGCCCGCCGGGTGGACCGCCGCAACCAGTACAAGGTGAGCCGCGAGCGGGGCAAGGCGTCGCTCACCGAATACCGCCGCCTGGGCCGGGGTCCCGACGGCACGGCGCTCCTGGCGGTGACGCCCCGCACCGGCCGCTCGCACCAGATCCGAGTGCACCTGGCGTGGATCGGCGCGCCCATCGTGGGCGACACCCTGTACGGCGGCGCCGCGCACCCGCTGGTGTTCGGCCTGCACGCCCGGCGCCTGGAACTGCCCCATCCGCGCACGCACCGGCCCGCCGGATTCACCGCCGCCGTCCCCGCCGGCTGGCTGGCCGCGTTCCCGTGGCTGGCCGGGATCCCCGATTTGTAATTGTCGATTGGAGTCAATCACCGCCGAGGTATGGAAACGCGGGGGCGATTCCAGGCTCAAACATCCGGAGTTCTCCCGGCGTTTCTGCGTCTCAGCGGTTCGTAAAATCGCCCTAGCTGGCGGGCACTTCCTCGGGGACGGCCGCGGGTGCGGCCGGCACGGCGGCCGCGTCCTGGGCGCGGAACTTGAGGAAGACCAGCGCGGCGGGCACGAGCAGCGCCAGGTCTCGGAGGAGCAGCCCAAGGCCCACCCGGGAGGTCTCCGATGAGCCGAAGCAGCCGCAGGCGATGTCGATGCCGCGGACCATCGTGGTGGCGATGAGCACCGAGAACACGAGCACCAGCCCGGTGAGGATGACCCACGCGCCGCGGGACCACACGTTGAGGATGAGCAGGATGCCGGCGGTCAGTTCCACCCACGGCAGGATCACCGCCGCCAGGTTGACCCACACGGGTGCCGTGACGATTTTATAGTTGACGATGGACTGGGCGAAAGCGGCCGGATCGACGATCTTGCTGACGCTGGCCCAAAGGAACACGCCGCCCAGCACCGCCCGGCAGAGGAATTGAAAGACGGGATTCAGGATCAGTTTCATGGGTCCTCCCTCGTCGCCTGGCCGGTTGAATCAGTCCCACTCGATCTCATGGGCGGCGTCGGTCCATGCCATCCAACCGCCGAAGAACACGCTCACATTCCGGTAGCCCCGGGCGCGAAGCTGTTCCGCCACGTGGACGGAGGCCAGGCACTCATCGCCGTCGCAATACACGACCACGGGCTCGTCCACCGCAACCATCCCGGTGAACTGGGCCAGGAAGTCGCCGGAATCCTTTTCCGGCACGTTGAAGGCGCCGGGGATCCGCCCTTGGGCGAACAGCTCGGACGGTCGGGCATCCACGAAGACGGCCCCGCCGGAGTTATACAACTCGAACGCTTCGGCCAGATCCACGGTGGGCAGGTCCTGCTGCTGCGCCGTCGCCGTGACATCGGGCCGCGGATCGTAGTCGGCGATCGACAGCCGCGTGCGGGGCACATGGTTCACGGCGAGGGCCGCGGCGCCGGCCAGCGCCAGGATGTAGACGGTCTGCTTCAGGTATTTCATCGGACGGCTCCCAAAGGGGGTTATTATATGAATCCGCCGGCTCTCATGCAACCGTTCGTTCCCCCGGAAAGATGCCGGCCGGCCACCCGGGGACGAAACAATCTGCCGCCGCTTCAACATTTACCCGCCTGGCAGCATCTAGAAAGGGAATGAGCCGTTCCGCGCGCGGTCCGGTTCGATGTATAATTGGAGCCCCACAGGAGGTGGCACCGCCGATGAACGTACCGAACCGTCATGCCGTCCGACGCCTCGCCGCGATCCTGATCCTCGCGCTCGCCGTGCCGACGGCGGCGCTGCTGGCCGCCGACAAGCGTCTGAAGGCGCTGCCCGAGCACCATCGCAAGTGGATCGAGGAGGAGGTCGTCTGGATCATCGCCAGCATCGAGCGGGACGTTTTCCTGGACCTGAAGACCGACGCGGAACGGGACCGGTTCATCCTGAATTTCTGGGAGGCGCGCGACCCCACCCCGGGCACGCCCAAAAACGAGTTCCGCGAGGAGCACTACCGCCGGATCGAATACGCCAACGCCAAGTTCAGCGAAGGCGGTCCCGGCTGGCGCACCGACCGCGGCCGGATCTACATCCAGCTCGGCCCGCCGGCCCAGGTGTTCGAATGGGAAGCCCAGTATCAGGTCTATCCCATCCAGATGTGGTTCTACTCGGTGCGCCAGCACCCCAGCATCCCCAACAATTTCAACCTCCTGTTCTGGCAGCGGGAGGGCGCGGGCGCCTACAAGCTGTACAGCCCGTACAACGACGGCCCGGAGAAGCTGGTGAGCGCCGCCACCTTCAACGACCGGCGGTCCTCCTACGACTATCTGTACGGCCTCAACGCAGAGCTGGCCCGCGCGACCCTGACGTATTTCCCGAACGAGCCCGTGGATTTCGACCAGCTGATGCCGTCCATGTCCTCGGACCTGCTCGTCGCCCAGATCTTCCGCGTCCCTGAAGCGGAGGCCCCCACCCAGTACCTGACCCAGTTCCTGCCGGCGGACTCCAAGCTCCGCGAGAAGGTGAAGACCCGATACACCTTCGGCTTCGTGCCCATGCAGGCGGCCTTCCTGCCGTTCACCGACAGCGAGGGGCGCACCCTCCTCCATTACGGGTTTTATATCGCGCCCAAGGACCTGAGCATCGCCCGTTACAAGGACGAGTACTACGCCGCACTTCAGATCACGCTCAACATCTCCGACGACAAGGACCAGGTGCTCCACCGCTCCAGCCAGGACTTCGTCCAGTACTTTTCCGAAGCGGAGTTCAAGACCGTCCAGCACCAGCCCATGGTGTTCCTCGACAAGGTGGGCATCGTGCCCGGCCACTTCAAGCTGGACCTGCTGGTCTATAACAAGATCACCAGCCAGACCCACCAGTTCAGCAAGACGGTGGACATCCCGGAGTTCCCCGTCGCCGCCCCCGCCATGGGCCCGCTCATCGCGGTAGAGTCTTACAAGCCCGTGGAGCGGGCGTACGACGCGCTGTCCAACCTGGCGTTCAGCTTCTTCGGCTACAGCTTCACGCCGCTCCTGGAAAAAACGCTGAGCCCCGCCGAGAAGCTGAATGTCCTGCTGCAGTACTACTATCCCCCCGACGCCGTGCGGGAGGATCCCGCCGAGACCCTGACCGTGGAGTACCGCATCCTCCCCGCGGGCGGCACCGCCGAAGCCAAGGTCGTCACCGACACCGTAGCCAAGTCCACGGCCAACGCCGCCGGATGCGTGCTGAGCTTCAAGCAGCTCCCGCTCACCGGCTTGTTCGGCGGTCGGCACACCCTGGTGGTCTCGGTGAAGGAGCCGTCGGGACGGACCATCGCCAGCGCCAACCTGAACTTCATCATCGACGCCGCCAACCGCCGGCCGCCGCAGCGCGTGTACGCGTCAGCGACCCTGGCCGCCGACGACGCCGGCATCTACGATTACCACCGGGCCATGATCTACCTGAAGCAACAGCACACCGAGACGGCCGCCGCGGCGCTGAACCGGGCCGTGCTCAAGAGCCCCGATTTCGTCCCCGCGCTGGTCGAACTGGCCCGGCTCGAGTTCGAGGCCGGCCGCTCCGCCCGGGCGCTGGAGCTGCTGGAGCGCGCCCGCGCCCAGAAAGAGTACCGGCCCGAGACCAACGTTCTGATGGCCCGCGTCCTGCTGACGCTGGAGCGGCCGGCGGACGCCGGCGCCGCGCTCGAGGCGTTCCTGCGGGTCGCTGTGCCCAGCCAGCGGCAGTATCGCGAGCTGGCCGAGATGTACGACCGGCTCGGCCAGTCGGAGCGGGCCGCGACGATGCGGCGGCAGGCGGGGGAGACGGAGCCGCCCAAGTGACGGACCGGCCCGGCGGGTGGAATTTGCGGTTGCAGTCGGCGGGGAGTCCCGCTAAGATGAAGCCGCAACAGCCGAAATGAGGAGGACGACGTGACCAAACGGAGCGAACTCGAAAAATTGACCGCCACGAAATTGCGCGAGATGGCCCACGCGTACGAGGAGATCAAGGGCGCCTCCGGCATGGCCAAGGGCGAGCTGATCGAGGCCATCGTGGCGGCCATGCGCCAGCGGGGCACCTTCCAGGAAGACCTGAGCCACGCCGACGCCATCGACCAGCTCGAGGCCCAGCGGCTGAAGGTGCGGACCGAGCTCGGTCCGCTCATCCGCAGCAAGCGGACCCTGCTCGCCGCCGAGACCCATGACCACGCCCAGATCAAGGTCGTCCGGGCCCAGGTCAAGCGCCTGCGCCGCCGGATCCACCGGATCCGCGTGCAGGAAGCCCAGCTGAAAAAGATCCTGAAGATCAAATCCTGATCGATCACCCCGTGATCCGCCCGGAGGAGTGGCCCATGGCCGGCCCGCGCCACGCTCACCTGCCGGCGGCAGCCGGCATCCCGCCCGAGTTGCCGGAATCGATCCGGTGCCTGCGGGACCGTCTGGCCGGCCGGCTCCTCATCCTGGCGCACCACTATGTCCAGGACGAGATCGTGGCGCTGGCCGACGTCGTCGGCGATTCCCTCAAACTGGCCCAGGCAGCGGCTTCCCGCCGCGACGCCCAGTGGATCGTCCTTTGCGGCGTGCGCTTCATGGCCGAGAGCGCCGACATCCTCACCGCGCCCGCACAGGCTGTCTTCATGCCCGACGCCGCCGCCGGCTGCAGCATGGCCGACATGGCCGACGCGGCGGCAGTGGCCCGCTGCTGGGACGATCTGGCGGCGCTGCCGGGACGGACCCTGCCGGTGACCTACATCAACTCAGCGGCCGAGATCAAGGCGTTCGTGGGCCGCCACGGGGGCTGCGTCTGCACGTCGTCCAACGCGACCCACGTCATGCGCTGGGCGTTTGGGCAAGCTGACCGGATCCTGTTTCTGCCCGACCAGCACCTGGGTCGCAACACCGCCCACGCCCTCGGCGTCCCCCCCGGCGAAGTGGTCCTCTGGTCCGCCGACGGGCGCGGCGACGGCCTGGATCCGGCACGGCTGGCCGCAGCGCGCATCGTCCTCTGGCCCGGCCACTGCTGCGTCCACCAGATGTTCAAGCGCAGCCACGTGACGCACTTCCGCCGCCGGGCGCCGGAGGCGCGCATTGTCGTCCACCCCGAGTGCGCCTTCGAAGTGGTCCAGGCGGCCGATCTCGCCGGCTCCACCGAGTTCATCATCCGGACAGTCGGCGAAGCGCCGCCCGGCAGCCACTGGGTCGTGGGAACCGAGCTCAACCTGGTGGACCGGCTGGCCGCCCGGCACGCCGACCGGCGGGTGGAGCCGCTGACCCGTTTCGGCGCCCGCTGCGGCTCCATGCGCCGAAACCGGCTGCCGGCGCTGCGGACGGTCCTCGAGGGGCTGGCCGCGGGCGCCCCGCCGGAGCCGGTGGCCGTGCCGGCGGCGGTCGCCGCGCCGGCCCGGCTGGCTCTGGAGCGCATGCTGGCCGTCACGGCGTGAGCCGGCGGACGGATATCACAAGCGAGGTAACACGTCGTGGACAATGACAACGCACAACAGCTTGTCCTCGAACCGGCCGGCCGGATCTGCCTGGGCGAGGGTCTGGCGGACTTTCAGGAGATGCTGGCCAACGCCGTCTACCCGCCCGCCATGTGCGTCGTCCTGCGGCTAGCGGCGGTGACCTACATCGACAGCTCCGGCATCGGCGAGATCCTGAAGCTGTTCCTCGAGCTCAAGAACCACGGCCGCGATCTGGTCCTGACTGAGGTCCCCCCGCCGATCCTGAAGATCTTCAAGAGCACCAAGCTCGACCGCGTGTTCGTCATCCGCTGAGTTCCCCGCCATTCGCCGCGCGCGGCGCCCGACGGCGGGTAAAACCGCCTTGAACTTTTCCCGCCGGCATTGGATAATAGCTTTTTTCAAAACACTGATCTATTCATCCGAACAAGGAGATCGTATGGCTGAAACAATGAAAGCGGTGGTCAAAACCCGCCCGGAGCTCGGCGGCGAACTGCTGGAACGGCCCCTCCCCAAGATCGCCCCCGACCAGGTGCTGGTGAAGGTGCGGGCGACCTCCATCTGCGGCACCGACGTCCACATCTACAAGTGGGACGCCTGGGCCGCCAACCGGATCGGCGAGAAGCGCCTCCCCCAGATCATGGGCCACGAGGTGGCCGGCGAGGTCGTCGAGGTGGGCGGCCACGTGAAGCGGGTCAAGGTGGGCGACTACATCTCGGCCGAGACCCACATCTATGATCCCGGCGATCTGACCGCGCTGCTGGGACAGCTCCACATCGGCGACCACATGAGGATCCTGGGCGTGGACTGCGACGGCGCCTTCGCCGAGTATTTCGCCGTACCGGAGTCGGTGTGCTGGATCAACGACGCATCGATCCCGCCCGAGCTGGCCACCATCCAGGAGCCGCTGGGCAACGCCGTGTACACGGTGCTCGGCGAGGACTTCGACGTCGCCGGCAAGACCGTGGTCATCCTGGGCGACGGTCCGGCGGCGCTGCTCGCGGCGGGCGTGGCCCGGGTCTGCGGCATGGCCAAGATCTTCATCGTGGGCAAGTACGAGTTCAACCTGAAGATCGCCCAGACGATGGGCGCGGACTTCCTCCTCTACGCCAACAAGGACGACGTGGACCGTGTGGCTTTCGTCAAGGACCACACCTACGGCGCCGGCGCCGACATCGTGCTCGACATGGCCGGCTCGCCGCAGGCACTCACCGAGGGCTTCAAGATGCTGCGCCGCGGCGGCCGCTTCTCTGCGTTCGGCATCGCCGCCGAATCCCCCACCATGATCGACTACAACAACGGCATCGTCTTCAAGGGCGCCCAGATCCACGGCATCAACGGCCGGCTCATGTTCGACACCTGGTACCGGGTGCGCAACCTGCTGGCCACCGGCCGCCTCGACATCCGTCCGGTGATCACCCACATGTTCAGCCTCGAGGACTACGTGAAGGGCTTCGACGCCATGCTGGGCCGCCCGCGCCAGTCGGCCAAGGTGGTCCTGTTCCCCGACGCCGCCGAATTCGCCGCCGCCCGGAAGAGAATGTAACTTGGCTGGGGGATGAATTTCAAAACCGGGACCTGGGACCTGGGTTCTGGGTCCTGGTTTTTCGGATCAAGAATATGATGGATTCACTGCTGGAGCTGGCTTGCGGTGATCGTTGAGCGGAAAGGCGTCATCAAAAAAATGCCGGGACAAGAATCATCACTTAAAAGTTACCGAGATCTGAGGGTTTGGCAGGACAGTCTTGATATTACTAAGAAAATCTATTTACTGACAAAATCTTTCCCTCGATCAGAACAATATGGATTGACTTCCCAGATGCGGCGCGCCGCCGTCTCCATCCCTTCCAACATCGCCGAGGGTCATGCTCGCATTGGAACGGGTGAATATCTCCGTTTTCTGTCCATTGCCTTGGGATCAATTGCGGAGCTGGAAACGCAATTGATCATCAGTCAACGATTGGATTACCTCTCCGCACAGGATTTATCCTCAGTGATGGAACAATTGGCTCGTGTCGGAAAGATGTTGCGTAACTTGTATAAATCCATCGAGCCCTATCGAGTGCATGAACCGGTGCAGTATGAGTGAGCTCGAAACAGACAATTTAGTAGTTTCAAGACCAGGTCCCAGAACCCAGGTCCCAGGTCCCCCGGAGACAATTCACTTTTTCAAGGAGTAGGCATATGTATGGAAAGCTCAAAGACTTCCTGACCGATGAACTCCGTAAGCTCGAAGAGCAAAAGCTTTACAAGCACGAGCGGATCATCGAGAGCGCCCAGGGCGCCGAGATCGTGGTCAAGGGGAAGAAGTGCCTCAACTTCTGCGCCAACAACTATCTCGGGCTCTCCTCCCACCCCGAGCTGATCCGGGCCGCCCACGAGGGGATCGACCACCGCGGCTACGGCCTGTCGTCGGTCCGGTTCATCTGCGGCACCCAGGACATCCACAAGACCCTGGAGCGGAAGGTGTCGGAGTTCCTGGGCATGGACGACACCATCCTGTTCTCCTCCTGCTTCGACGCCAACGGCGCCGTGTTCGAGCCGCTGCTCGGCGAGGGGGACGCCATCATCAGCGACGCGCTGAACCACGCCTCCATCATCGACGGCGTGCGCCTCTGCAAGGCCCAGCGGTGGGCCTACAAGCACTCCGACATGCGCGACGTCGAGGAACTGGACCCGGCCACCGGCAAGACGGCCAAGGGGCTGGAGCGCTGCCTCAAGGAAGCCAATGAGAAAGGTTGCCGCTTCAAGATGATCGCCACCGACGGCGCCTTCTCCATGGACGGCGACGTCGTCCGGCTGAAGGAGATCTGCGACCTGGCCGACAAGTACGACGCCCTGGTCATGGTGGACGACTCCCACGCCTCCGGCTTCATGGGCAAGACCGGCCGGGGCACCCACGAGCACTGCGGCGTCATGGGCCGCGTGGACATCATCACCACCACCTTCGGCAAGGCGCTCGGCGGGGCGTCCGGCGGCTGCATTTCCGGCCGCAAGGAGATCATCGACTGGATGCGCAACAAGGCCCGGCCGTATCTCTTCTCCAACACCGTGGCGCCGTCCGTGGTCATGGCCACCATCCGGGTCATGGACATGCTCTCCTCCACCACGGCGCTCCGCGACAAGCTGGAAAAGAACACCCGGTACTTCCGTGAGAAGATGACCGCCGCCGGCTTCGACATCATCCCCGGCGTGCACCCCATCACCCCCATCATGTTCGGCAAGTACCCCGACTGCTCCAAGCTGGCGGTGGACTTCGCCAACGCCATGCTGGACGAGGGGATCTACGTGATCGCCTTCTCCTTCCCGGTCGTGCCGCGGGGCAAGGATCGCATCCGCGTCCAGATCTCGGCCGCCCACGAGCAGCACCATCTGGAGCAGGCCATCGCCGCCTTCACCAAGGTGGGCCGCAAGCTGAATATGATCAAGTAGACGGGTTCGAACTTCGACCCACACGCAAGGGGCGCTTCGGCGCCCCGTTTTCATTTATCAGTGAGTGAGGTTAAATGGATCGAGGGTTTGACAGTTCACAGGTTCACAGGTTCACAGGTTCGCAGGTTCACCGGCTCTCAAATCGACTCAACCATTAACCATCAATTATCACGGTTAATAAAGCCGCGCCCCTGAACTCCCGCCGTGCTCCGGCCATCGAGTTCTGTGATAGAATGACCGGGGTTCAGGCCATGCGAATCACGATCATCATGCGATGCAAGATGCTGCTGGCGGCGCTGCTGGTCGGCGCGATCGCCGCCGGGGCCCAGGACGTCCCCAAGACGAAGGGCGTCGAGGAAACGCCGGCCCGCGACGCCGTGGTGAGCCTGACCGCCGATGTGTCGGCCGTCCGCTTCAACGCCCAGGTCCGGGACCGGAAGGGGAACCTGATTACGGGCCTGCCCCGGGAGGCCTTCGAAGTTCGGGAGGACGGCCGGCCGCAGGAGCTGATCTACTTCGAGGCCGACTCCTCGCCTGTCTCCGTCGCCCTCCTTGTCGAGTTCAGCCGGCCCACCGCCGGCATCCTCCAGGACATGCGGGACTCCGCCTACCTGCTGGTCCGGGAGCTGGCGGTCGAAGACAACTGCGCCCTGGTTGTCTTCAACAACCGCCCCGAAGTCGTCGTCGACTTCACCCGGGACCGGGAGGAGATCCTGCGCGCCGTCGCCCGCATGAACTACACCTTCCTCTCCTCCATCGAGCTCCTGGACAGCGTCCGGTTCACCGTCAGCCGCATGAGCGAGGTGCCGGGCAAGCGCGGGATCGTCCTGCTGGCCACCGGCCTGAGCGAAAGCGGCGGCCGCCTCAACGAGCTGTCCCGCCAGCTCCAGGTGATGGGTGTGCCCATCTACGCCGTCTCCATGGGGCAGCACGCGCGCAACCTGCTCGATCCGGTCCTGTCCACCGCGGACCACCACCTCTTCTTCCAGGCGGACCACCGTCTCCGCACCCTGGCCGAGAACTCGGGCGGCGCGGCGTTTTTTCCCAACCACCCCAACGCGTTCCCCAACACGATGAAAACCGTCCGCGACTATCTCAAACACCAGTACCTCTTGGCCTATGCGCCACCCGATCCGGCGGACCACAAGCGCAAGCGCAAGCTGGCCATCAGCGCCCAGGCCGACCTGGATCGCGACGGCACGCCGGAGCCGCTGGAAGTGGTTCATGTTCGCCAATATGTGCTGGGTGGATCGCCCTTGAAACCCTAGGCAATCCAATACATTGGAAAGCATGTTCAATATTTTGGATACATCTGGACCATCTCTGAAAACGTCCCTCTCAACATATTTATAATCCTTTTAATAACAAATAGTTATCACTTCAACCCACCCGCTGATTTTTTGGTATGATTCTTGCTTATAATTCCATATGTTTTTTGGTTTTGGGACATTCGGGTTAATTTGGTGCACGTTTACTCTTATTCAGTCTTTTCTGTCTGATCGTCTCAATATCTTACCCATCCTTAAAGGAGGTTCCCGTATGAGACATGCGTTCCTCAGGTTTGCCCTGCTGTCCATGCTGGCGGTTCTGTGCGCCGGCTTGGTGGCAGGTCAGGCCACGATGACCTACGGCCGCATCGAGGGCCAGGCCAAGGACCAGACCGGCGGCGTGATCCCCGGTGTGACTGTATCCGTCACCTCGGCCACCGGCACCAAGACCATGGTCACCGGTGACAGCGGCGAGTTCGCCTTCCCCTTCCTGACCCCGGGCGTCTACAGCCTGAAGGCCGAACTGGAAGGGTTCAAGACCTTCGAGCAGACCGACATCTCGGTCCGTCTGGGCGGCACCACGACCATCAACCTGGTGCTGAACCCCGGCGAAATCAGCGAAGTCATCACCGTCACCGGTGAGGCCCCGCTGGTTGACACCACCACCACCACGGTGGGCGCCACTATTTCCGACGACCTGTTCACCAGCGTGCCCATGCGGCGCAACTTCACCAACCTGTTCAACATGGCCCCCGGCGTCGGTGATTCCGGGTCTCTCGGCGACAACAACCCCTCCATTGGCGGCGCGTCCGGCCTGGAGAACAACTACATCGTGGACGGCGTGAACATCACCAACACCGGTTACGGTTCGGTGGGCGCCTACTCCAACGTGTACGGCTCGCTGGGCTCCGGCGTGACCTTCGACTTCGTGAAGGAAGTCCAGGTCAAGCAGGGCGGCTTCGAAGCCGAGTACGGCCAGAGCACCGGCGGCGTGGTGAACGTCATCACCAAGTCCGGCGGCAACGAGTTCCACGGCGGCGTGTACTTCTACGGCCAGCCCGGTGGCTGGGAAGCCCGTCGCAAGCAGACCAACACCTACCGCGTGTCCGACGGCACCGAGATCAAGCGCAACGAGTCCTTCGACGTCAGCGCCGACCTGAGCGGCTATCTCTGGAAGGACAAGTTCTTCTTCTATTTGGGCTTCAACCCCCAGTGGAACACCATCACCACCATGGCCCCGGCCGGCATCGGCCAGTGGGTCAATCCCGGTGTGGGCTTCTTCGACCGCGAGGACAACATCTACTCTTGGTCAGCCAAGGCCACCTGGGTGCCCTGGAGCAACCACAACTTCGAGTTCTCCACATTCGCCGACCCGTCCAATCGCGCCGTGGGTCCTAACCGCGGCATGACCTCCAAGGGCGATGACAACTACTCGGGCCTGGCCTACGGCTCCTGGAACTGGATCGCCCGCTACAACGGCGTGATCACCAACAACTGGTTCCTGACGGCGTCGCTCGGCCGCGCCTTCAACCGGTTTGAAGAGCAGCTCCTGTACATGGAGCGGATCCGCTACACCGACTATATCAACTTCGCGCCGGCTCTGATCGCCATGGGCGGCGTGGGCTTCTTCGAGAACAACAACGGCGAGAACTGGCAGTTCAACGTCAAGACCACGTTCAACTTCAGCGCCGGTGGCGACCACACTTGGGACTTCGGCTACATGTACGAGGACGTGGGCTACACCGCTGTCCGCCGCTACACCGGCCCCATGATCTCCGTGCCCGCCTTCGGCACTTTCCCGGGCCTCACCACCTACGGCGGCACTTTCCGCCTGCGCTACTACACCATTCCGGGTTCCGGCGGCCAGTACTGGGATGCCAACGGCGACGGCGTCATCACCAAAGCCGATGCGCTGTTGCAGCAGATCCGCGGCAACGCCAACGATCCCAACATCGAGACCAAGACCAAGTACCACTCTTTCTACATCCAGGACGCCTGGAAGATCACCGACAAGATCACCCTGAAGGCCGGCCTGCGCTATGACTGGCAGCAGATGTCCGGCGGCGGCGACAACGCCATCACCTATGAGTTCACCAACAACTGGGCGCCGCGCGTCGGTCTGATCTACGATCTGTTCGGCGACGGCAAGACCAAGGTGTTCGGCAACTGGGGCCGCTTCTACCAGAAGATCCCCAACGACATGGCCGTCCGCGCCTTCAGCTCCGAAGACGGCGTGACCAACGCCTGGTGGTATGTCAACTACGACGCCCAGGGCCGTCCGACCCCCGGCGATTTCGCTCAGCCCGATATGCCCAGCGCACCGACAGTCACCCGTACCGGCGCTAATCCCACCTACGTGGTGCCCGAGACCAAGACCATGTACCAGAACGAGTTGGTCCTGGGCTTCGACCACCAGCTCGACCCCACCATGAGCTTCGGCATGCGCTACATCTTCCGCGAAGTGGGCCGCATGCTGGAAGACGTGGGCACCCTGACCGTGGGCCAGTACCTGGAGGATTCCGAATACTTCACCTACGTCATCGCCAACCCCTCCTTCTCCTCCGACTACGTCATCAATGACACCGGTGAAATCGGCTCCGACGGCATCGCCGACGGCTTCGCCGATCCGAAACGCTCCTACAACGCCCTGGAACTCACCCTGGAAAAGCGCTTCTCCCAGGGCTTCCAGTTCCTGGCCAACTACCGCCTGGCCAAGCTGTGGGGCAACTACGAGGGCCTCTACCGGAACGACAACGGGCAGGATGACCCCAACATCACCTCCCTGTACGACTTCCGGCTGGATGAGTACCTGCTGTATCAGTTCACCCCCGGCTACCTGAACACCGACCGGCGCCACACCCTGAACTTCAACGGCTCCTATACCTTCAACGGCGGATTCACCCTGGGTGTGGGCTTCCGGAGCACCAGCGGCGCCCCCATCACCAAGCTGCTGGCTCACCCGGCTTACGAGAACTCCGGCGAAATCCCGGCGGAACCCCGCGGCTCCGAGGGCCGGACCGAGTGGCAGAACAACTTCGATGTGCACATGAGCTATCCGTTCACCTTCGGTGACAACTACCGCCTGCGCTTCGGCGTGGACATCTTCAACCTCTGCAACTTCAAGCGCATCACCACCGTGGACGAGAACTACGAAACCGCGCCCGAGGTTCTGAACCCCGATTACTTGACCCCCACCGGGTTCCAGCGCCCCTTCAACATGCGGTTCTCCGTCCGGTTCGAGTTCTAAGAACCGGCTGGTCCGCGTGACCACTCCAGGCGGGGCCTTCGGGCCCCGCCTTTTTTTTTCGTGATCGTGATCGTGTCGGAGTTCGAGGCTGGAGGCTCGAGGCTAGAGGCTCGTTCCCGTAAAGCGGACTTCGGATATCGGACCTGGGTGCTGGGACCTGGGTGCTGGGTTCTGGGACCTGCGTGCTGGGTGCTGGGTCTCAGAATCAACAGTTGATCGTTGATTGTTGATCGTTGATCGTTGATCGTTGATTCGCCTGCCGTCTCCCCATTCACCGACTCACCCATTCACCGACTCACCGATCTCGTCCGGCACACACAAACGGCCGGCAAGCGGTACCTCAGGGGTGCCCGCCGGTGGACATTGCCCGTTTCCCTGCCGCCCGAATTTTGGATTGACTTTCCCGGCCGCTTGACTACAATATGGCCTTCCCGCACCGCGGGATATTGGCGCGATCTTTCGGCGCTATCGTCTAGGGGTTAGGACGCCGCCCTCTCACGGCGGTAACCGGGGTTCGAATCCCCGTAGCGCTACCAATTCCCAAGCCGCCGGCATCTCTGCCGGCGGCTTTTCTTCTTCTCACTCACACGCAAAGATTCTGTGAATGCCGGGATGCGGGTGAATCATTCCCCGGCAGGATCGGCCAGGCGACGACAGGCGGCAGCCAGGTCAGTCTTGGCGCAGAGCAGCGGACCGAACAACGGCAGGTGCGGCCGGACCGCGGCCACCATCGCCGCCGCCAGCTCGCGGATATCCCACTGGGCGTGCTCGTCCAAGCGCAGCCGTGCGAAGTGCGCCAGCTCGCGCACGCTGACCCGGAACAGCACCCGGCGCCGGTGCGCGTTGGTCAGGGCGTAAGCGGCCGCCGGCGGCGCCAGGGTGCCGATGCGGCCGGCCGTCACGGCGCTCGCTGCGGCCAGCTCCTGCAGCGCCACCGCCTCGCCCACCGCCGTTACCGATTCCGGCACGGTGACGCCGAGCCGCGGATCGTAGTCCTGCGGGATCAGCGTGCCCATCCGGTGGCGCTTGAGCTGGGCGAAGCACGAGGCGCTCACCACGCACTCGAACGTGGCCGCGGCCAGTTCGAACGCCCGCGGCAGCGACTGCCACGGCGGGAGGTGCTCCACGAGCCCCGCCAGGAGGGCGCGCTTCGCCGCCGCACCCGCCGTCTCGGCCCAGCGCCGGCTTGCCGCCGCCGACAGTCCGCCCGCCTCGTGCATCAGCGCCGTCCAGACGGGCGTCTCGTCCAGGCCCGCGTCGTCCACGATGCGGCAGGCGGCCCCGTCGCCGGGCGGTAGCTCTGGCGCCCCCCCCTCGGCGGCGGCGCGCAGGCGCTCCCGGGTCAGCGGCAGGTCCAGGCGGTGGTGCGCCGTCGGCTCGGTGTACTTGATGAGCGACGGGGCGATGCCGCTTACGGTGCGGCGGAGGCGGTCGCCGTACTCCCGCACCTCGCCGAGCGGGTGCGCGGCCGCCGCCTGGATGATCCGCTCCAGGTTGCGGGCGTTGGCGGTGAGGCCGAGCTGGGTCTCCGTAGCCAGGCTCAGGCCGTAGCGGGCGTCCTCCTTCGCCCAGCCGTCGAGGATGCGCCGGCCGTCCTTCGCCTCGGCCAGCTCCGGGTGCCGCGTCGGGAAGTATTCCGCGAGCTCGCCGTAACAGCGGTGGTAGAACGCCACCTGGCGGGCGACCAGCGCGTGGAACTCCGCCTCCAGCGGGGTACCCAGCACCTCCACCGGCGTGACGTAGTCACCCGTGAGGGTGATGTAGCGCTGTGATTTTTCGGTGTAGGAGCAGAGGCGGAAGCGCTCCACAAACTCGGCGGCCAGGCGGCTGATCCCCAGGACGTCAAGGTTGAACACGGCGTGCTCGGCCACCGAGGCGTGCCCCAGGCCGAAGATGATGGTCTCGTTGGACCGGCGCGCCCGGTCCACCTCGGCCCGGGCCGCGGCGCGCAGTTCCGGCGCCGGGCGCGGGTCGCGGCTGATGCGGGCGTAGGCGGCCGACAGCGTCTCGGGCGTCAGGTTCCGGCGTTCGGCATGCGCGGCCAGCTCGGCGGCCAGGGCAGCCCGGTCGGCGGCCGCCGCATCCGGCGCCAGCGCCTGCCGGGCCCGCTCCAGAAGCTCCGGGTACTCGCGGAGGAGTTCCGCGTCCACATTCAGGCCCGCCAGGATCACGTCCACGCTGTCCGCGCCTCCTCTGGTTCTCCGGCCCGTCGCCAGGCCGACCGGCGGTACCGGCCGGTCCCGCTCATGCGCCGCCGAGGCCGTCCACCTCGGCGCCGGGATCGATCCGGCGGATGGCGTCCACCACCTCGCGGATGAGCACGTCCGGCGTCGAGGCGCCGGCGGAGATGCCCACCGTCTCGACGCCCTCGAACCACTCGGCGCGCACGTCCGCCGCGGTCTGGACCTGATAGGTCCGCGGGTTGATGCTCTGGCTCAGCTCCGTGAGCCGGCGGGTGTTCGCGCTGGTGTACGATCCGACGATGATCATGATGTCGTTGTGGCGCGGCATCTGGCAGATCTCGCTCTGGTGGTCGGTGGTGGGCTTGCAGATGGTGTTGATGAAGCGGATCTCCCGGCTGAAGCGCACGAGCTGCGGCAGGATCTGCTGCACGTTGCCCAGGCTCTGGGTGGACTGCACCACCACACCCAGCTTGGGGTAGCGCCGATCCCAGCCCTCGAGATCAACCGGCGCGGCCACCACGCGGGCGCCGGGCGCCTGCCCGGCGATGCCCCGCACCTCGTCGTGGTTGTGGTCGCCGATGATCACGATCTGGTACCCCTCGGCGTGGAGGTTGCGCACGATCCGGTGGATCTCCAGCACCATGGGGCAGGTGGCGTCCACGATCTTGAGGCCGCGCGCCTCCGCCTCGGCGTACGTCTCCGGGGTGGAGCCGTGCGCGCGGAACAGGAGCACACCGGCGGGGATGTCGTCGATGCGGTCCACCACCCGGATGCCGGCCCGCTGGATCTGGTCCACGACGGATTCGTTGTGGACGATCTCGCCCAGCATGTAAACGTCCTGCTCGGTGCGGGCGGCTTGCAGGGCAATATCGATGGCGCGGCGCACCCCAAAACAGAAGCCGGCGCTCCGGGCCACCTGGATCTTCATCGGCCGCTCCGCGGCGCCGGCGCCTCGGCCATCGGCAGACGGTACAGGATCAGCCCCGCCGCGCGCGCGGTGAACGTCTCGAAGAACCGGCGGGTCTCGGCATAGTCGGCCGGCGGCAGCGTCCGCTGCGTCACCGCGACCTCCTCCTCCACGCGGATCATGCCCCGCTCCGCGTCCAGGCGGAAGGTCCGCCGGGCCGACCAAGCCGGCGTCCTGCGGGCGGTTTCCGCCGGCAGGTGGAGCACCTCGCTCCCCGGCGGCAGATGGATCTCCGTCACCGTGCGGCTGACGGCCGGCTCGCCCAGGTCCAGCGGCGTACGGCGTTCCGGGTCACCGAGCCAGAAGCTGACCTCGGCGAACGTAAGCGGTAGCGACGGCGTGTCCAGCACGACGACGTCGCCCTGACGCACGGTCAGATCGCCGCGGGCGATCGCCTGCCGGAGCTCCACGCCGCAGTCGGATGCTTCGAGCCCCGTCGCGTCGCCGCCCCGCGGCTCGGCGCCGGCGGCCCAGCGGGAGGCCAGCTCGCGGAGGGCCGCCTCGCGCTCCGCGGGGGGCAGCCGCCCCAGAAGTTCGCGGGCCCGGGTGGCGAAGAGGCCGCTGAGCGCCGCCCCGACCTCGATCGCCGCCCCGCCGTCGGCGTCCAGCCGGATGGTCATCCGGTTCTCGGCCGCGTTGGCCGGGCCGGTCGCCGCGCCGGTGTCGGCGAATTCCGTCCGGTCGCGGCCGACGAACAGACCGCGGGTGTCCGCCGCGGCGGCGCACCAGCCGAAGGTGTCGCTGCCGCCGGCGGGGTCCAGATAGACCGGAACGCCGTCGGGCAGCTCCAGCCGCAGCACCAGTGCGTCGAACTGCTCCATCGCCGGCACGTCCTCCGCCAGCGGCAGCCGGTCGCGGTTGAGGAAGACCGGCACGGCCTCGAGACCTGCCGCCGCCAGCATCGCCCCGAGCAGCGCCGCCTTGTCCTTGACGTCGCCCGCGCCGGCCGCCAGCGCCGCGTCCGGCTCCGCCGGCCGCAGCCCGGCCATGGGCACGGCCACCGGGACCAGGGCCAGCTCGCGGGTCACGAAGTGGAAGAGCCGCTGCGCCCGCTCCCGGGGCGTGGCGGCGCCGGCGACGAGCGCCGCCGCGCGCGCCGCCGTCGCCGCGCCGGGCCGGCCGACGGCCTGCCAGTAGGCTTCGGCGAACGGTGCCGCCGCCTCGCGCCAGCCGGCGTACGACGAGTAGACCAGCCGGGCGGCGGAGCCCGCCAGCGGCGGGGCGAACGGCTCCGTCGCCGCGGCCGGCACGTCCCGCACGAAGAAGGAGTGCAGCACGCGGCCGCGCTCGCTGTGGCGGAGGCTCTGGATGAAATCGCCGTTGAAGGCGTGATACGTCAGGGCGGCGCCTTCGGGCAGCCCGATGTGGAGGCGCTTGTCCCGCAGCGGATCGTCCGCCTGAAAGAACTCGACGCCGCTGAAGCCGCGGGGCGCGGCGGCGGTGGTCCGCTCCATCCGCACCTCGAGCAGCCGGCCGGGCGCCACGTCGGGCAGCGTCACCACCCGCTCCAGCACTTGGTGGTAGGCGGGGTCGGCGATGCCAGCGGGCACGCGGTCGCCCGTCGCCGCGGCGTCGGCGGGTACGAACTCGTTGGCGTTTTCATAGGTGACCGCCTTGAGAAGCCGAAGCTGCTGGTCGGCGGGTCGCCAGAACATCCGGTAGACGCGGTACTTTTCTGCGGCCGGGGCCTGCAGGATGTGGACGAAGGTGTGGAAGTCCTCGGTCAGCCGGCCGTCGGGATGCCACACCACGGTCTTGCGGGCGCGGAGTACCACCGCGTCGGCGCCGGGGAAATCCCGAGCAGACGCCAGCTGGGGGAACGGCTCCGTCTCCTCCGCCGGGACCGGCGCCGCGGCCAGCGCGGCCGCGAGCACCCAGCCGGAGATCCGCCACCGCCTCCGGGTCTTCATGACCCACCTCCCGGTTGCTGCTTCAGAATGATCAGGCTGCGCTGGCTCCGCACCCAGCGGTCCAGCAATTCGCGGAGCTGTTCGTAGTCGGCCGGTGAGAGCACAGAACGCTCCAAGCTGAACTCGCTGCTGAACACCACGCGCTCCCCCTCCTGCCGGCAGCTCAGCTGCAGGCGCGCCGGACCCGCCGCGAACTCCACCGGATCGGGCAGCGCCAGCACCGTGCAGCCGGGCGGCGGCGTGATCCGCTCGGATTGGATGACCTGGACCGGCGCGAACAGGTCCATGGGATAGCGCCGCGGCCCTGGAGCCATCATCCGGGGGAGGCCCAGCGAGTAGAGCTCGAAGCCGTTGGTCATGAGGCACGGGCGCAGCAGCAGGAAGCGCCCGGCGGCCAGCGCGTAGCCCGGCGCGTCCATGTCGAACGCCACCGCGAACGGCACGGCCAGGTCGGCCGCATCGCTGACCTGGAACTCGCGGACGCGGGCGCCGGCGTGCACCCGGTCGGCCAGCTCCTGCCACACCTGGATGAACTGCGGACCGCTGAACCGACGCCCCAGGCCGCGCAGGATGAAATCGTAGTACCCGGCGCCCTGGATGCCGATGCGGGTGTGCGCGCCGCCGTCGGTGTCCACCTGGGTGTCGGCGTCGAGCCGGCCCAAGCTGCGCGCGGCCGGGCCGGTGGGCACGGTCTCGAGGCCCGCCCCATCCGCCGTCAGTCGCAATACCGGCCGGCCGCCGGCGTACGTCTCGCCGAGGGTGCCGTGTGCACCGAAGGCCGGATCCAGGTACGCCGTGCGTCCGTCGGACAGGCGCACGGCGCACAGCGACCGCTCGAAGTAGACGGACGGGATCTCGGGATCGGGTGCGCGCGACACGTTGATCAGCGCCTCGTCGGCTTCCAGGCCCAGCGCGCGCAGCATAGCTGCCAGCAGAACCGCCTTGTCTCGGCCCACCCCGTAGCCGGCGGCGAGCACCTCGGCGGCGGCGTGGGGCTCCAGGAAGGCGCCCACATCCAGCGACGCCTCCAGATAGCCGACGTCGCCGGCGACGAACCGGACCAGGGCCAGAATCCGGCTCTGCTCGCTTGTCAGGCCTTCGGTCAGCTCCCGCGCCTTTTCGGCCAGCGCCTCGTCCGGCTCAAGCTTCCGCCGGCTCTGCGCCCAGCCCTGCCGCGACAGTTCCGGCCAGCCGGCCATGGTGCTCACCACCACCCGGCAGGCCACCTCGGGCAGGCCCGGCATGCCGGTCTCACGGAAGATCATGGGCAGATCGCGGCCCGTCCAGGTGTAGACGATCCGGTCACCCTCCCGGCCTTGGGTGAACGTCAGCGCACCGTCCCGGACGGCGTGGCGCAGCGGGCGCGACGCCGGGCCGCGGATCACCAGCTGCTTGCTCAGGATGGGGCTCTCGTGCTGGAAGAGGAAGAAGTCGGCGTAATGCCCGGGGATCTGGGCGTCCGATTCGATCCGCACCGTGGTCTCGAGCGTGTCCTGCACCTGAAGGTCCGGGTGGCGGACCACCAGCCGGCGGTACGGCTGGTCAAATGCATGGGCGGTCGCGCCCAGCGGCTCTTCGTGCGCGCGGGCGCGTTCCAGGGGGATGGTCTCGCCGGTGGGCCGGGTGATCCGTCCGCCGACAAACTCCACCCGGGCCTTCGGCTGGAAGAACGCCAGCTGGTCGGCGGCGTACGTTTGGCGGCCGCGCTCGTCCAGAATCTGGACCCGGCGCCGGATCTCCTGGGTGTAGCGGCCGTCGGCGTCAAAAGTGACCGCGACCTCCTCGTCCAGCACGACGGCCGGTGCGCCGCGGGTCAACTCCACGTTGTCCGGCGCCGCGGGGACGTCCGCGCTCCGGGCGGCCGCCGGTCCGACGGCCGCAAGCACCGCCGTCGCCAGCGCCAGTCGGCTCATTCCCATCGTCCAGCGTCGTGTGTGCATCCGCCCTCCCGATCGCGATCGATGCCCCTTTATACACAGGGATCCGGAACCCCGTCAAGCTTTTCCCCCGCCGCCGCGCCCCGCGGCGACTCAGCCGCAAAACCGTTGCATTCCGCCGATTTTTGATTATAATATCGCCCTTTGAGCGGGCCAGCGTAGCTCAGTGGTAGAGCAGGCGATTCGTAATCGTCAGGTCAAGGGTTCGACTCCCTTCGCTGGCTCCAGTTTTTCTTCAACAGACACCACGAACAAACCGGCCGGGCCTGCGCCCGGCCGGATCGTTTTCCGCCGTACCCGTCACCGTCACATCGTGGGGATGATGGCGATCATCTCGGGCGAGTTCTGGACCGACTTGGCCAGGAAGGGCCGGCCGTTGGTGCTGTGGGCCTTCATGTAGCCCACGAAGTCGTCCAGGCCGCCCGCGGGTCCGAAGATGTCCGGATCCCCGAGGAAGAACACGCGGGCGCCGAGGGGCGGCACGACGATGTCCGCCAGCGACACGGCCACCGGCAGGCCCTGGGGGTCGAGGATCTCCAGAGCCACGGTCACCGGTTCGTCCCCCGGGTTGTACAGAACGTAGGAAGTCTCGAACGGGGCGATGGTGATGGTATAGGGGAAGACCAGATCGAGCACGGCGTCGCTGTCCAGGGGGGTCGCGTCGGCGGCCATGTTCCGATACTGAAAGTAAGGAGGTATCGTGCCGGTCGCGTCCGGATCCGGGGGGTTCCACAACTGATACGAGAACGCGCTGCAGACGTTGTCGTGGTCCACGGTCAGGACGATCGAGCCGGTGTGGAAGACGGTGTCGAACCGGTCGAGGTCGAGGGCGTCCTCCTCGGACAGGTACACTTCGAACCGCGACTGGTTGTCGAAATCGTACTCCCGCGTGGTCACCAGGTTGCCGTCGAAGTCGTAGAAATCCATCCGGACGTGGGTTTGCAGAATCTCCGGGTCTTCCTCTTCCTCGTCCTCCTCGGCCACCCGTTCGTTGGAGCTGATCAGGATGACGGACGTGTCGAAGCCGTTGCCCACCGCGTAGTACGGCACATGGAACGTGTGCGAGGCGGACGGGAGCACCGGATTGAGCGGCGGGCACGTCATCACGAAGGAGTTGTCCGGATCGGTGTTCTCCATCGTCAGGTACGCGTACGTGATCAGGTTGTCCAGGTTGAACAACCGCATATAGCCGTTGAACGGGAACTCGAGGAGGACCTGGTCGATGCCGCCCACTGAGGCGAGATCGAAGGAGGTGTTGCTGTCCGATACACCGGTGGGGTTGAAGAGGATGCGCTGGATCTTCATTTGGTTGTAGTACGGGTTGACGAAGTGGATGGTCGTCTCGACCCGCTTGTCGGCGAGTTCGGACGTGGTGTTGCTGAAGGAGAACGGGAAGATGACGTCCTGGGCCATGGGCTGGTCGATCCGCAGGTAGTCACCCCGGATAATCGTGGCGCCGTCGTCGCCGATGGTGCCGTTGTAAATGAGCCCGGTCAGGGACAGCTCGGGGTGGACCGCCTTGATGAAGCCGTGCTGGTTGACCACCTTGTCATAGTCGGGGATCAGCTCCTTGACCATCTGGACGAGCTGCTCGCCCGGCTGCAGAGTCACATCTACGGGATCGATGATGTGGGCCACGTCGTCGTCGTCCACCCAGTAGAAAGGGAGCCCGGCGGCGCTGTCATCGTCCGAGTAGGACGTGTTGTTGGTCTGATACGACTGGAGGCCGAAGGTCACCGCCTCGTCCAGGAGGTTGATGAAGCTGACGGCGGAGAACCGCCCTTCCTCGAGGTTGACGCTGTACCCGCTGGAGAACACCGGCTTGCTCGGCTGGCCCACCACGCTGATGGTCCCGGTCAGAAAGCTGGCGACGCAGAACCGGTCGGTGCCCGGCACCGCCGCCACGGCCACCGGAATCTCCCGCTGGCCGCCGTCGCCCAGGGGCAGCAGGCCGGTGGTGCTGACGCGGAAGTCCAGCGGCGCCCGGACCAGCGGCTCGTTGTCGGGGATGTCTTTGGTCGGCACATAGTTGCTGAATGACGGGAATACCAAATCGTAGGTGCCGTCAGGGTTCTCGAGGAAGGCCGTCTGCGTGGTCCGGGCCATGTTATATGTCTGCGCCTTGTACCGCAGGATCTTGTACAGCTCGAGGGACGGCCACTTGAAGACGGCCACGGTGGGGAACCCATAGTATTCCGAGTAGTTCACCGCATCGTGCGACGTGATCTGGACGCATAAGAATTCGCCGGTTGGATCCAGGAAGATGGCCGCCGGGTCGTTTTCCACGTAGAGGGTGATGTCCTTGCCGTTATCGTCCTTGATCTTCTGGCCGGTGGCGGGATCGAACAGATACACCCGGTCGTTCAACAGGAAGGCGGAACCGGAACTCAGGCCCGCCGAGGCGATGAGGCCGATGGTGTCGTCCTCGCTCAGCAGCACGTTGTTCCGGAAGGTGAAATTGGCGATGTGATCGGCGACGGCTTCCGCGTCATGGAAGTTCACCTGGCGGCTCTCGGTGAATGTGGCGGTATCGATCACCGACACGTTATCGCTGAACGAATTCACACTGCAGAGGAACGACCCGTCGTGGCTCATCGTCAGCCAGGTGGGGCCAACGGAGGTGTAGTAATACGGATTGGTCGAAACGATCTTCAGCGCGCCGATGACGGTGTACGTGGCGGTGTCGATCTGGAGCACCTCGTCGCTCTGGGTGGCCGAGATATAAGCGCGGGAGGCGTCGGGTGCGAACACCACGTTGCTGCCGAAACCAAAGACGTAATTCGGTGTCGCGATGGTCTGCACCACCTGCTGCGAGGCAACGTCGATCACCGCGATGGAACAGCTGGAGTTGAGGTTGAAAAACTTGCCCAGATTGACCACCCAGATTTCAGTCATGGCCGGATTGAAGAACATGAGCGCGGGCCGCTCGCCCACCGGGATGGCCTTGACAATCCGCTGGGCGGGATCTTCGGCCAGCGGGCGGAAGACCAGCACGTAGCCCTGGTGCTCCTGGTTGGCGGCAATCGTGTAGTTCACGAAGCCGAACTGCCCATCCGGCGTCACCAGGATCGAGGGGGCGACGATGTCGTACTCGTTGATCCGGAAACTCAGCCCGAGCGACCGGACATCCGCCGGCGCGGTATCCGCGTTGGGATCGATGATGACCGCGTCATTCTGGGCGAACGCCATCCCGGCAAGCAGCAGCATCACCAGTCCCGCCGCCCGTACGCCCTTGCGAACCCACTGAGTCATTTGTCCTCCCTCGGACTGCCCGAATCGAAAGGGTTTATTGTATCACCGAACGGGTCGGAAATCCATGCCGAAATCTTCGCCGCCGGCCCGAACGGGGCCCCGGCCCCGATCATTCCCGCAGGCTTGCGGCGAGCGCCCGGGTGAAGGCCTCCCGCAGGCGGGGATTGTCGATGGCGGCCGCGCACCGGTCAATCCACTCCGAATCGACTGCCCCGGTGGGTGCGGTCGGCCGCCGGCGGGCCGACGGTCCGGGGACGGGAAACTGCTCCGGTGAAACCCGAAGCACCACCTGCTGCACCACCGCCGGAGGGATGAAATCCGCAATCCGGCGGACGATATCCGCTTTCAGCGTCTCGAGTTGCGTTTTCCAGTACCGGCTCTTCACGTGTACAACCAGAACACCGTCCGCCAGCTCGCCTGGACGGCTGAGCGGCGCCAGGCGGTCCCCCACCAGCCGCGGCCAGATGCCGCCGAGCAGGCCGGCATAAAAAACCGGCAGCACATCGCCGGACGCCGCCCATTGTGTGAGGATTTCCTGCAACATCCGCATGCAACACCTGCCTCCGTTTGGGCCCGATTATCTCACATTTGATCCCACCCCCGGACAGATAGTTCACCCCGCACCCCACCCGGCGCCCCCCCCGTACTCCGGGGCGGATGCTTTGCTTTTACCCGCCGACCGTCTATAATGGATCGATTGCGGCGGAACGGCGGTTTATCGTGCGATTTTTCCTTGCCTCCACGTCTCCCCGGCGCCGGGACATCCTGCGCAGGCTCGGCCTGGACGTCACGGTCATTCCGTCGCGCCACGAGGAGGAGGCGGCCGATCCCGGTCCCCGATCTCCCGAGATGCTCGCCGCACACCACGCCCGGGAGAAACTGCGGCTGGCCGAACCGCCCGCCGACGACGGGATCGTCATCGCCGCCGACACCCTGGTGTACATCGACGGCGAGATCCTCGGCAAGCCCGCCGGCGAAGCGGACGCCCGTCGGATGATCCGGACGCTGGCAGGCCGCACCCACCGCGTGGTCACCGCGGTGTGCGTGCGCGACCTGGCCGCCGGCCGGACCGCGGAGGGGCACGCCGTGTCCGAGGTGACGTTCGAGCCCCTGGCACCCGAGACCGTCGACGCATACATCGGCTGGAACGAGTGGACGGACAAGGCGGGTGCCTACGGCATCCAGGACCGCGCGTCCCTGTTCATCCGGAGCATCTCAGGCTGCTACTTCAACGTGGTGGGTTTCCCCGTCAACCTGTTCTACAATCTGCTGCGGCAGGTGACAACCGGGAGCGGCACGGTGCTCCCCCAGGCGATGTTCCCACACACAAGGCGGATAGAATCATGAAGCGATTGCTCACGGTATTCGGCATCGTAGCGGGCGCCGCGCTGGCGGCCGACGCCGGCGGAAGCGGCGGACTCCGGGCCCAGGAGGCCCCGACGGCGCCGCCGCCCGCGGCGGCGGCCGACCGGCCGTCGGTGTCGGCGGATCCGGCCCAGGCCTATTTCTACTATTTGCTGGCCCGCAACGACCTGCTGGCCGAACGGTACACCGAGGCGGAACGGAATCTGAACGAGGCGCTACGCCACGATCCCACCAGCCAGTTCCTGCAGGTGGAGCGGGCGCGCTTCATGCTGCAGGCGCAGAAATACCGGGACGCCCGGGAGGAACTCGAGCGCCTGGTCCGGGAGAACCCCGGTAATATCCATGCGCGCAAGCTGCTGGCCGGCATGTACCTGTCCATGCTGGGCGAAGGGCCGTCGGCGGACGAGAACGGCCAGACGCTCCTCCAGCAGACCATCGACCTGTACCGGGCCGTCCTGGAGACGACCCCCGACGACTCGGACAGCCTGTTCGCCCTGGGCCGGATCCTGTTCCGCCAACGCCGCCTGCCCGAGGCGGAGGAGATGCTCCGGCGCTACACCGAGTTGAATCCCTCGGCGGCCGAGGGCGCCTATTTTCTGACCCTGGTATACGCCGAGCAGGGGAAATACGACGAGGCCCTCACCACACTCCGCGTGGTGGAGCAGCAGCGCCCTCCCTCTGTCCAGATCCGCATGCTGCGAGCGGACATCTTGGAGAAGATGGGCCGGCTGGATGACGCCGCGCAGATCCACCAGCTGGCCATCGAGCAGGCCCCCGACGATTCCCGGGCCTACCTCAACTACGCCCGCTTGTTGCTCAAGAGCGGGAAACCAAAAGCGGCGCTGGCCGTGCTGAGCAAATCCCGCGAGAACGGCGTGATCAGCGGCGACGTGCTCATGTACTCCGGCCAGATCCATCGGGAGCAACTGCAGTTCGACGAGGCGGTCCAGTGCTTCAAGGACGCCATCGCCCTCGAACCGGCGGTGCCCGACTACCGCTTCCAGCTCGGGTTGACCTACTCCCAAATGGGCGACGCCGCGGCAGCCATCCCCATGTTTCAAGCCCTCATCCGCGACACGCCGGTCGCCGGAGCCGACACGCCGCCGGAGATCGCCCGCAACCGCCGCCTGTTCATGCTGAACCTGGGCTACCTCTACCTGGAGCAGCGACTCCCGGAGAAGGCCCTGGAGGTGTTCACCCAGATCCGCCGCGAGTATCCGGATGATCGCGATCCACTGGCTCACGTGCAGATCGCCGCGATCCTGCGCGCCCTGAAACGCTACGACGACTCGCTGGCCGCGGCACAGACCGGCCTCGGCGTCCTGCCCGACAATCCTCGCCTCATCGCCGAGAAGGCACAGACCCTGGCCTCCGCCGGACGGATCGACGAAGGCGTGGCGCTGCTCCAGGATCGGCTGACCGCCGAGCGCGAGGACGACATTCCGCTGTACCTGGGCCTCGCCGCCATCCACGTCGAGGGGCAGCGTTGGGATGACGCCCTCCACGCGCTGGAGACCGCTCTGTTGCGGCACGCGGGGGATGCCCAGTTACTGTTCCAGCACGCGGCGGTGCTGGAGCGCGCCGGCCGCTTCGGTCCGGCCGCCGACGCCTTCCGGCGCCTGCTCGCGGAGGATCCCGACAACGCCACCGCGCACAACTACCTGGGGTACATGCTCATCGACAACGACCTGGACGTGCAGGCCGGTATCGGATACGTGCAACTGGCCCTGAAGCGCGAGCCGAAAAACCCCGCCTACCTGGACAGTCTGGGCTGGGGCCACTACAAGCAGAAGGAGTACCGCAAGGCGCTGAACCTGTTGCTGCAGGCCGCCCGGGCGCTGCCCACCGACCCCACGCTCCAGGAGCATCTCGGCGACGTCTACCGGGCGCTCGGCCGCACCCACGACGCCCGCGATTGCTACGAGAAAGCTCTGTCCTTCTCGCCGGAGGCGGACGTGCTCCCCCGGCTCAAGGACAAGCTGAAGAAACTCAAACCCCGCCTGCAGAAGTGAGTCCGCGGTTCGGCGCCGCCCGCCGCGGGCCGCAGCCGGGGGCCGGAGAGCCATGATGCAGCGCGTCCGGATTCCCTCACCGGCCGGATCTCTTGAAGGCCTGCTGGAACTGCCGCCGGCCTACGTCGGCGCCGTCGGCGTGGTGCTGGCCCATCCCCATCCGCTGCACGGCGGGACCATGCGCAACAAAGTGGTGGTCCGGGTGGCCCACGGGCTGCTCGAGGCAGGCGCGGCGGTGCTCCGCTTCAACTTCCGCGGCGTGGGGGAGAGCGCGGGCGTCCACGACCGCGGCGACGGCGAGCGCGACGACGTGCTGGCTGCGCTCCGGTTTCTCGACGATGCGGCCGCGCCGCGGGTGCGGATGCTGGCGGGCTTCTCCTTCGGCGCCTGGGTGTCGGCCCGGGTGGCGGTGAGCAGACCTGACATTCCGTGGGTGCTGTCCGTGGGCACGCCGCTGGCAGCCTATGATTACCGCTTCATCGCCGACTGCCCCCAGGCCATTGTATTCATCCAGGGCAGCCTCGATTCCTTCGGCAGCGTCGCGGATGTCGCCCGGTTGTGTCCTCCCGACAATCCGGATCGCGCGCTGGTGGCCATTGCCGGTGCCGATCACCTGTTCACCGGCCGCCTGCGCCCCCTTCAGGAAGCCGTCCGACGGCATTATCAGCCGCTCTTCACCGCGATCGCGGGAACGCCGCCATGACCGGAGCCGACGCACACTGGGCGCACGTCTGCACGGCAGCTGCCGCCGCGGGCGTCCCGCTGGTGGGCGCCGCCGCGCCCGACGCGCTGGACGAACCGCACCGGCACTGGCGGGAATGGGTGACCGCCGGTCGTCATGCCGGCATGAGCTGGCTGGCCGCTGACGGCGATGTCCGGCGGGAACCGGCCCGCTGGTTCGATGGATGCCGCTCCATCGTGGTCGGCGGTTTCCCCTACGCCGGCGAACCGCTGCCGGGCCCCCTGCGGATCGCCCGCTTCGCCCGAGGCGAGGATTACCACCGCGTGGTCCGCCACCGACTACAGACCCTCCTCAGCGAGCTGCAACGGGAGGATCCCGCCGTCCGTGGTCGCGTCGCGGTGGACACCGCGCCCCTCATGGAAAAGCCGCTGGCCGTTCGGGCCGGTCTTGGCTTCATCGGCCGGAACACCTGCCTGATTCACCCCGGGCACGGCTCCTACCTCTGCCTGGGCGTCCTGCTCCTGAACATTCCCCTGCCCACCAGCCCGTCGGCGGACGCCGGCGGCTGCGGGGATTGCCGCCGGTGCCTGGAGGCCTGCCCCACCGGCGCCCTGGCCGAGCCCGGCGTGCTGGACGCCCGGCGCTGCCTGGCGTACCTCACCATCGAGCACCGTGAGACGATCCCCCCCGAATTTCGCGGGCGGCTGGCCGGGAACCTATTCGGTTGCGACCGCTGCCAGGAGGCGTGCCCGTTCAACCACGGGCCGAGCCTGCCTCCCGTGCCGGAGCTTGCCGGCGCCGAAGATGCGACCGTCCCCACGCCAGCCGAACTGACCCGGATGAGCAGCCGGGAATTCCGGCGGCGCCTGGGCCGGACGGCACTGGCCCGGGCCGGTCGGCGCGGCCTGTTGCGCAACTGGGCGGCGCTGATCCCCGAGCTGCCATCCCCCCCGGATCCGGAAACTCTCGCCATCGCCCGGCAGCGTCATCCCCTGGTGGACCGGCAGATCACGGCATTTGAACGGACCCGGTGATCCCGGTCGCCCGCCTTGCCGACCGGCGCGGTGCGGCCGGTCCCCAAAAAAGGAATGCTCCCGCTGGATCGCGGGAGCGGCGAGCAAGCAACGGACGACAGCGGCCGCAGCTCAGGCTTTCAGGCTGATGCGCAGCTTCTCCAGCTCTTCCCGGAGAAAGTCCCGCTGGGCGATGAGTTCGCCGGACACCTTCTCCCGGAAATAATCTTCGGACCGCTTGATCTGGTTTTCCAGGATCTCGTAAAAATTCCGCTGGTTGGCGGCGGTGTTGAGGATTTCTTTGTTATACAGGATGATGTCGGACACGATGACCCGCGCCAGGCGCTGGGCTTTGCGCTGGGCGGGATCGAGCTCCTCCACTTTTGCTTCGGCGGCGGGGGCGATGGTGCCCTCCTCGACCACCTCATACACCGTGTCCCGTGACGTGAGCAGCACGGGCGGCGCCTCCGCAGCGGCGCGTTCCAACCGGCCCAGTTCCTCTTCGATGGCGGATTTTTCCTCCCGCGCCGCGGTCAGACGCTGCTTCGCCTCCAGCAGTTTCGTTTTCTCGACCGCGGCGGCCTGGTCGCGCTTCTCGCGGGCGGCTTGCGCCTCCGCCATCTCGTTCCGCGTCTGCTCCAGTCTCTGCCGCAGGGCATCCTTCTGTTCCTGCACCTCACGGAGCTCGGCTTCCAGCTCCGTCACCCGGCGGGCTGCGGCTTTCTGCTCCTGGGCCGATTGTTCAGCCGCCTCCTCGGCCACGCGCAACTCCTCGACCGCCTGCTCCAGCTCCTGCAACAGGGTGTCCCGCTCCTGGCTGGACGCGGCGAGCTGCTGCTCGATGGCCGCGGCGGCCTTGGCCGGCGACCGCTCAGCCGTCACCGCCTTGAGCTGGCGGTCCAGTTCCTCGCGCTGGGCGGCCAACTCCGCTCGACGCGCCTTGAGCTGTCCGATCTCCTCCTGGACACTGGCGAGACCCTCCTGGATCATCCGCAGATTGTCGTCGCCTTCGGCGAGATGCGCCTGTTTGTCCGCCAGCTCCTGTCTGGCCATTTCGAGGAGCTGCTTTTCTTCGTCGAGTTTCTCCTCGAGATGGCCGCGCTCCTCCAGGAGCACGCGGAGCTCCTCTTCGAGTTCCTCGAGCCGCTGGGCATCGGAGACCGAGCTGTCCTCACGGGTCTTCCGCTCGGTTTCCAGCGCCCCCTGGGCCTTGCCCACCTCATCGATCTCCGCGCGCAAGGCATCCAGGGCGCGGTGGACCGCTTCGATTTCACCCTCCAGCCGGGTGATCTGGGCCTGAGAATCCTTCCGGGATTTCTCGGACATGGCGATGTCGTCGGCCAGGCGGCCCTTCTGGCGCAGGGCGGTCTTGAGCTGCTGGTCAAGGCCGTCGCGTTCCTGTTCGATGCTTTGAAGCGACGCCTGCAGGCTCTCGACGGTGGACTCTGTTTCCTCCTTCTCCTTGCGAACGCTCGCGAGGGCCTCCCGCAGCGCGGCTTTCTCCTCCTCGGCATCCTGGATCTGGCTCTCCAGGCCCGATTTGGCCTCCATGGTGCTCTGGATCTTCTCTTCCATCAGCGAGATCTGGGCTTCGAGATTCTGCCGCGACGCGTTGACGGAGTCGATCTCGCGCTCCAGCATCTCCTTCTCGGCCTGCACCTTCCGGCGCAGCTCGACGGACTTATCCCGGGTCCGCTGGATCTCCTCGAACTGGTTCTCCAGGACCGCGAGGCGCGTCTCCTTCTGCTTCTTCACGCCCTCCACCTGGATCAGGATCTGGCGGGTGCGGGCGATATAGCCACGGATCTCATCCGAAAGATCCAGCGATTTTTCACGGATCAGGCCCAGGAGCGTCTCGAGGTCGGCGGGATGTGAGGCGGACTCCACCAGGTTGATTTCCGACGCCAGCAACTCGTCGATCTCATCGAGGGTCTTGCGCTTGTCCTTGCCGGCCAGCACGTCGAACGCCTGCCCCAGAATGCCCTGCGTCTGCCGCAGGTCGTCGAAGATCTGGCGGTCCTTCTCGCCGAATTCGGCGGTCAGCTTCTGGATGCGCTCGAAGTCATCGAGCACCTGTTGGCGCACGTTCATCATCTCGCGCCACACCGCCTGCACCTGCTGCCGTTCGTCGGCCAGCGCCTGCGCTCGCTGTGACTGGGGCTGCGGCGCGGCCGCCGCCGGTTCCGGAAGCACCGGCGGTTCGCCGGCGGACGGTTCAGCCAGGATGATCTCCTGCGGCTTCTCCGGAGAGACGGCCGGGGCCGCTTCGGCCGCCTGGGTGATGGACAGCGGTTTTTCATCCGCCTTCTTCAGGAGCTTTTTGAAAAAACCCATGGCGCGTCCTTCCAGAAAGTGTTCAGATGCCGCTAGAATAACGACAATGGCCGGTAAAGACAACAGAAAACTTGGCGCCGCAAGCGTCCCAATAAAAGGACTTGATTTTTAATCAAAAGCCCTTATTATAGATTCAGAGTCTTCCCCCTATACTTTGCAACACGCTCCGGATAGTTCCCCCCTTACCTATCCGGAGTTTTTTTTAACATGTTCGTCATTTCAAGACCCGCCCGACAGTGAACGGGTCGCGGGGGAGGAATCCAGTCACGCCCGACAGGGTCGGGAAAATCGTGTATCGGAATGCGACTGCACGGATCCGGCCACCGCCGCACCGACCGCAAGCCGGGCCCGACCGGAACAGGACGACTGGCGGCAGGCGCCAATGGCGATACCGGCCGCCGGATCAGGCCGATGGCGGCTTGGCCGGGGAGGAGGCTGAAGCCGGACGGGGCTCGCGCCGGGCCATGATCTTCTGGTAGAGCTCCACATACCGTCGGGCCGACTGCTGCCACGAGAAGTCCTGCCGCATGCCGTTACGCATCAGGCGCGTCCAGATGCGCCGGTCGGGGTAGAGGTAGGTGGCCAGGTCAATCTGCTCCAGCAGCGCCTGGCTGGAGTAGGCGGAGAAGACGAAGCCGGTCCCCCGCCCGGTGTCCGGTTGGAACGGTGTGACCGTGTCGGCCAGACCGCCGGTGGCGCGGACGATGGGCGCCGTGCCGTAGCGCAGGCTGTACATCTGGTTCAGGCCGCACGGCTCGAACCGGGACGGCATCAGGAACAGGTCGCTGCCCGCTTCGATGAGATGCGCCAGCCGGTTGTCGAAGCCGATCCGGACGCCCAGGAATCCGGGGTGGCGGCGCTGTGCGTCGAGCAGCTGTTCGTGGTAGCGCGGCAGGCCCGTCCCCAGTATGACCAGGTACAGGCCCATCCCGGCGAGCTCGTCAAGCAGCGGCATCACCAGGTCCAGCCCCTTCTGGTCCACCAGGCGGCCCACCATGCCGATCACCGGGCGGTCCAAATCCGTTGTCGGGAACCCGTAGGCCTCGAGCAGGGCCTGCTTGTTCGCGCGCTTGCCGGCCAGGTTGTCCAGGCTGAAGCGGTGCGGGATGAGGGGGTCCGTCTCGGGATTCCATTCATCGCAATCGACCCCGTTCAGGACGCCGTAGACGTCCGCGGCGCGCTGCCGCAGGACGCCTTCCAGCCCGCCGCCGTATTCCGACGACTCCTGGATCTCCTGCGCGTAGCGCACGCTCACCGTGTTGATCAGGTCGGCGAAGTGGATGCCGATCTTCAGGAAATTCACCTGCCCGTAGTATTCGAACGGGCCGTAGGGAACGCACATGCGCTCGGGGATCCCCAGCGCCGGCAGCACGGTGGTCGGATACAGGCCGGGGTAGGCGATGTTGTGGATGGTGAGCAGGGTGCCCGGCCGCCGGGACGTCAGCGGGTCGGCGTCCGCCTCCCGCAGGGCCAGCAGGGCCGGCAGGGTGGCGGTGTGGCTGTCGTGGCAGTGAATGATGTCCACGTCCGGCCGGACCTGGTCCAGATACTCCAGGCAGGTCCGGACGAAACCGATGAACCGGTACGCGCCGTCGACGTACTCCTCGCCGGTGGCCGGGTCGGTGTAGATGCCGTCGCGGTGGAAGAAGTGGGGGTTGTCCACGAGCAGCACCGGGACATCCGCGCCGGGCAGGCGGGTGCGCCACACCGTCACGGGATGCACGCCGCCGGGTCCCAGATCGATCTTGGTGCCGAACACCTTGACCGGCGGTTCCGGCAGCTTGCTCCGGTCGATCTGGCCGTAGGCCGGCGTCATGACGGACACCCGGACGCCCTCGGCCACCAGCGCCCGCGGCAGCGCGCCCACCACGTCGGCCAATCCGCCCACCTTCGACAACGGCGCGACTTCGGCTGATACCATCAGGACATCCATGGCGTGTCTCCTCGCTAACGATTTCCGTTGTGGTTGCGTTGCATGAGCTCCAGCTGCAGCAGGTTGACTTCCCGGAGGAAGCGGGCCGCGTCCTCGGGCGGCGTCGGATTGATGTAGAAGCCCGTCCCCCATTCGAAGCCGGCCATCTTGGTCAGGCGGGGGAGAATCTCGATGTGCCAGTGGTAGTCCCATTCCACCGTGTCCCAGTAGGATGAGCGCCGGGGTCTGGCCGTGGTGTTGGGCACGGTGTGGATGACGAAGTTGAACGGGGGATCCTTCAAGCCGATCTTGATGCGCAGCAGCGTGTCCTTGAGGATCGAGGCGAGGTCGGCGCCCTGGCGCGCGTCGATGCGGGCGAAGCTGTGGCTGTGGAACCGGGGCAGGATCGTCACCTCGAACGGGAACCGCGCCGCGTACGGAGTGTAGGCGACGAAGCTGTCATTGGTGCTGATGATCCGCTCCTGGCGCTCCAGCTCGTAGTCGAGGATGTCGCAGAACAGGCAGCGCTGCTTGAGCTGGTAGTGGGCCCGCGCCGAATCCAGCTCCAGCGAGACGGTGCGCGGCGTGACCGGCGTGGCGATGAGCTGGGAATGCGTGTGCCGCAGCGAGGCGCCCGCGGCGCTGCCGTGGTTCTTGAAAATGAGGATGTATTTGAACCGCTCGTCGCGGCTCAGGTCGAGCCAGCGCAGCCGGTAGATGTCCACGATGCGCGTCAGGTACTCCACCGACATGTCCGCCATGCTCAGCTCGTGATCCGGGCTCTCGATGATCACCTCGTGGGCCCCGATGCCGCGCATGCGGTCGTAGACCCCGGCGCCCTTCTTCTCCAGATCGCCCTCGATCATGAGCGCCGGGAACTTGTTGGGCACCACCCGGATTTCCCACCCCGGCGAATTGGGCGCGGCACCCGGCGGGCGGACGGCGAAGATCTCGGGTGGCGTCTTGTCCTCGTTCCCCGTGCAGAACGGGCAGAACGTTCCCGGCGGCTCCACTTCCTCGCGGGGGATGATGAAATCCCCGGGGCGCTTGCCCCGCTCCACCGAGATGATCACCCACCGCTGCTGGATCGGATCGTGTCGCAGTTCCGACATGTGAGCTCCCTACATGCAGTCGCGAATCGAAACCCGCCGCTCCGGCCCGTCACAGGGTCTGGAGTTCAACGGTGAGACGCCAGCGCTGCTGCCGCCCGGTGAGCCGGAACAGGAAGCAGACAGAGAGTCCCTGGTAGGTCTTCTCCATGGCGTCGATGGCCAGGGACACGGTCTCCACCGGCCAGCAACAGACGGTCACCGGCTCCGAACACCGGAAGTGCACGGCGTAACCCTCGCGGCGGTTCTCCAGGCTCCAGCCGTCCACCGCGTCCCAGCGTCCCGGCCCGCCCAGACCGCGTGCGGCGGCCCGGTCCGCGGACGGGAAGCAGCACTTTTCGGGATCGTCGCCGCCGGCGATGCCCAGATTCCACTCCACGCCGAGCCACCCCGGCCGTGGGTCGGCCGGCGACCACTCGTAGTCGAACTCGAGGCGGGGGGCGTCGGCCGGCGCCGCCAGCGTCTTGCGGTAGGGGAACCGCTCGTGGGCCAGCCGGAGGTCGACGCGTCCATCGTCCCGCACCTCGGCGGCGAACGCGCCGTCCCAGAACGGGACGGCGCCGTCGGTGCGGCCCTTCCGCAGCGCTTCGGGATCCGGCAGCTCGGGGTAGAACGTCTCCCGCAACGAATGGCGCGGATGGTCGTCGAACGACAAGTCGCCGGGCGCGCCGGTGTCGCCCGCCGGTTCGCCGGCCAGCCGCACCACCTTGCCGGCCGGAGCGGCCAGATGGTACTTCTCGCGCCAGCGGGCGAGCACGTTGAGCAGGTTCACGCCGACCGGCTTGAACGACAGCTCGGGGATGGCGCCGCCGTGCGACGGCGCCAGCACGCAGAAATAGTCGCGGTGGTTGACCAGGATCTCGTCGCGAAAATCGAGGTCCAGGTCCGCCCGGACGATCTCGGGCGGCCGGTTCGGGTCCGGCTGCTCGTGCCGCTCCAGCCCCCGCTGCGCCTCCAGCAGGTGGCGGTAGGCGGCGTGGCGCAGATGGGGCAGGTACAGGCCGCCGAACACACCGTGCCAGAAGACGTCGTTGCACTGGGCCTGCAGCAGGTGGTCGTAGGCGGGGAGCGCCCGCTTGGCGCCGGTGTCGAACCGGCGGCTCAGGTGCAGGATCCGCTTGTGCAGGTAATTGCTCTCGGGGTATTTCACCAGAAAATTGCGCCAGATCCCGCCGCGCACGAACGGCTTAGCCTCCGCGGCCAGACCGTCCTGCTCCAGGCGGCGGGTCAGGGTCTCGTACTGGAGCGCCCGGCCCGCCGGCAGCGCCCACTGCCCCATCTCGGTATAGGAGGCGCCCGGCAGGGCGGCCCGCCCGCGCGGCGCGTGGTCACGGCAGAAGTCGGCGAAGGTGGTCGTGCTCACCAGCTCCGGATGCGCCTCGAGCCAGCCGAAGAAGTGCTCCAGCCACTGCCGTCCGTACACCCAGTCGTAGGTCCCGGGCCAGGAGCCGAATTTCTCGGCATCGTCCATCATGACGGTGAGCCGCTGCCCGCCGGCCTGCATCAGCCGGAACGCCTCCTCCACCCGGGGCAGCTCCGCCCACGGGATGAGGTAGCGCATCGTTTCGCTGATGGGGAACACGCCGACGGCGCGGTCCAGCTCCTCCACGGTGAAGTAGCCGTCCAGCTCCTCGGGCGTCAGGCCGGCGGCGTAGAAGTGGTAGTCGTCCAGCGACACGTAGCGGATGCCCGCCGCGGCCAGGTCCTGGACCATGCCGGACTCCCAGACCCGTTCCGCCAGCCAGACGCCTTGCGGCGCGCGGCCGAAGCGGCCCGCCACCAGCTCCGACAGCCGGCGGATCTGCTCGGCCCGGTCCACCGGCGGGATGACCGGAAAGATGGGCTCGTACATGCCCCCCGACAGCGGCTCCACGCGGCCCGCCGCCACCAGTCCGGCCAGCTGGTCCAGATAGTCGGGATGGCGCGCCGCCAGCCATTGGAAGAGGAAGCCCGAGCAGTGCCACACCATCCGAAGCGAGGGGAAGCGGCCGAAGGTGTCGAGGAAGGGCCGGTACGCCCGCTGGTATGACTCTTCCAGCACGTGATCGAAATTGCCCACCGGCTGGTGAAGGTGAACGCCGAGGACCAGCTGCACCGGCTGCACGTCGCCCCCTAGACCACCCAGTAGTATTTCTCGAGATCGTCGATGGCGATCTTCTGGGCCAGGAAGCCCTGGTGGGGCATCCGCTCGGCCAGGTTGTCGCCGATGAAGATCTTGAGCGCGAATTCGATCACCTGGTTCTCGTGGATCCCGATGTCGGCCAGCGGCACGCCCAGTTCCACGATTTGGCGGACGCCCGCCAGTCCGCACGGCCGGCGGGCGGCCTCGGCGCCGCTGTCGTCCACCGTGACCTGCTCGTAGACGAGTTTCTTCCGGCGGTTGTCCTTGATCATGCGGTAGAACAGGTCACCCGGCTTGCGAAAGTGGATCTCGACGCGGAACGGGTATTTCTTGTCGTTGAGAATGGCGGTCTCCACGTCCAGGCGGATGTACAGGTTGTGATGGTCGAATCCGAAATGGAACCCGTTGAAGATTTTGTGCACCTGCTGCATCGTCGTGAACGCGTACTGGTTGGAAAAGTACCCCGCCGCCAGCCATTCGAAATAGTCGGTGATGAACCCGTCGAGCACGGGCGTCAGGAGCTCGAAGGGGCGCTGCACCTTGAACCGGCTCACCTTCTGGATGATGGGCGCGGCCAGCTCGTCCGGCGGCTGCAGGCCGAGCTGGCGCCAGGCCTTCTCGAGGTGGGCCCGGAAGAGCTGGTCGAACTCCCGGTCGTACTCCGAGAAGTGGTCCTCGCCGTACCACCAGAACCAGTCGCTCCCCTCGGCCACCATCACGTGCTCCAGCGCGCGCTGAAAATCGCGCCGCCGGACGGCATCGTCCGGGGGAAGCGTGAGCGACACTTCCGCGAGCTTCTTGCGCGTGGCCGCCAGCAGGTCCCAGCCGCGGTTCTTCTCCGGGTGGCCCACCCAGGTGGAGAACGAACCGAAGATCCACGAGCCGGCCCGCACCTTCGGCAGGGCCGGGGCCGCCTCGCCCAGCGCGAGGTACTCGGAGAAGCTCACCGCCTTGAGAAACGGGCTCCGTTCCAGCCGCTCGTACAGAGCGCGCAAGAAGGGCACCCCGTTGTCCGCGTAATGCTCCCAGGCGTTCTCCCCGTCCAGGATGATGGGCACGGCGAAGCGCCGCGCATCGTCGGGCAGCAGCTTCCGGATCAGCAGCAGCCGGCTGACCAGATCGTCGGCCGCCGCCTCGCCGTCGTACGTCGAGTAGGTGAACCCGATCATGTCGGAGAGCAGGTGGTCGCGGAAGAAGATGTGAACCGGGTCGGCGGCGTCGCCGCAGCGGTACGGCAGGTATTTGCGCTCCGGCAGAAAGGGATCGCCCTCGCGCAGGAGCCCGGACCGGCGCAGGGACGCGTGCAGGATCTCCTCGTCGGTGGCCACCCAGCGGATCCCTTCGGCGCGGGCGATGGCCAGCATCTCCTCGGAGACGGAGCCCTCCGACGGCCACATCCCCGCCGGCCGGTCGCCGAAGAGGCGCTGGTGGGCGCGGACCGCCTGCTGGACGTGCCAGACGGCGTCCTCGGGATGGTGGAAATCGTGCCGGGGCAGCTCGATGTTGGGCAGGGCCTCGCGGGCGGAGTTGATGTCGCACAGGAGCGGCAGGATGGGGTGGTAGTAAGGTGAGGTGGACACCTCGATCTGTCCGCGCGCCGCGGCCGCCTGGTAGGCGGGCAGCACCTGGCCGATGAACCGGCGCTGCGCCTCGAGCAGCCGCCGTTTGTCATCCTCGCTGAAGTTGCGCCCCTGCGACAGGAGCGTCTGGATCTCCGGCGACTGCTGCAGGCGGTGGCCGCACCAGGCCAGGTTGAACCACACCTGGAGGTCGCGGTAGTCCGGTTCGGTGAACAGGGCGGTCTTCTCGCGCAGCTTGTCCAGGTCGCCGACGTGCCCGCGTTTTTCGAACAGCTCCTTGTAGCGCGCGTACGGCTGGACCATCTGGTCGAAGTTCAGGGAGAAGAAATTCTTCAGCAGGAACAGTCGGTCGTCGGCGGTCAGCTCGGCGGCCGGTTTCAGGCTGATGTCCAGGAACGGGTCGGTGGCGTCCCGGTCGGCATAGTCCTGGATCTGCTCCATCAGGGATGGGACCAGGTTGAACGTGACGCGCACGCCGGGGAAGTCGGCCAGCACGTCCACCATGTCGTAGTAGTCCTTGAGCGCGTGGAGGCGGACCCACGGCAGGAGGAACCCGCCGTCGCCCACGCCCTTGTAGATCGGCTGGTGCATGTGCCACAGGATGAGCACGTGCAACGGGTCATTCCGCTTGGGCTGTATTTCCATGCTGTCCATGCCGTGACCCCTCGCCTCCAAGCGCTAATGATACCATCGAACACGCGGCCCGCCGAACCAAAATCTGCGGCGTCCCCGCGCAGCAGAGGGCGCCGCGACCCGCCCGCGCCAGCGGCCGTTAGTTCATTGTGGCGCAGGCGTCCCGCCTGTGAAAGTAAACAGTAAATAGTGAACAGTAAACAGAAAGGGAATAAGAAAGAGGCGTTTCACCTGCCGTAACGCGCGTTCGCGGTGAACGATCGGCGGCCGGGCCGAGGCATGGAGCGGGACGATCCCATGGATCGTGCCGCTTCAGCGGGCCGCGTCCGGCGGACGCGGCCTACGGCTGAATCCAAAGCGCAGACGTGTCTGCGCACTCCAAACCGACACCGCATCCCCGCAATTGTGCCCAGCGTGCTCAGCGTCCGGCGGACGCGGCCTACGGCGGAATCCGAGGCGGCGGCGAACCGCCGCACGCCCCACAGTCGTGGCGACGCCAAGCCGCTCACCGCGCCAAGATGAATCTGACCGGCGATGCGGAGGGTCGCCGTCGGCGCGCGTTCATCGAACGCGCGGTACGGTGACATACCGCGTTTGTGAGACCGAACTAAGATTGATAAAAAAAACCCGGCGGGGATACCGCCGGATTGTTGCCGTCGTGAGGATCGAAGTGGTTATTCGGCGCTGCTCCGCAGGCCGATGTAGGCGCTGAGCCGGGTCAGATCTTCCGAGAAATAGAACAGGTCGCCGATCAACTGCTGATCCGATTCGACCTGGATCCAGACGATCTGATCGATGACGTCGGGGAAGATCGTCTCCAGCCCTTCGTCATACTTGCCCAGCGGCGGGATGACGTCGGTGACAGTCCCCAGCAGCGTGCCGTCGGCCGCGAACGCCTCGATGGTGAAGGCGTTCTCGCTGGCGGCGATGTTGGTCAGCCGGACCCGGCTGAACCACTCCGCCCCGGTCCGGACCAGCGGGAAGTGATGCAGGGTGGCGCCGCTGCCCACGCCGATGACGCCGTCGAACTGGAACGGCGCCGCGAGCTCGTCGGCCGTCCAGAACAGCTCGAAGCCCAGCAGCTTCTCGGTGGCTCCCACCTTGAGATAGGCGGCGCCTTCGGGCAGCGCGTTGTCGAAGAAGTTCTCGATGTACCGGGTCATCTGCTCCAGCACGGCGACGGGCCGCTCGTTCTCGGCCAGCAGGTCGCCGTTGGCGTCGTAGACCGACAGGTGCACCGTGACGGCCTGGGCGCCCAGGTTCGAGAAGGTGATGCCGGTGTCGTAGAACGCCCGGTCGGGGATCTCGTTGTAGTACACCCGGTAGGGGTAATCCTGCTGCCCCTGGGCCAGGGTGGTGACCAGGATCGGCGTGGTGGATTCCGACTCCTCGTTGCCCTGATTGACCGCCTGCAGCGAGAACCGGTAGGTGGTCTGCGGCGTGAGGCCGGACCGGGTGTAGTGGGTTTGGTCGGTGGTGGCGATGAGGTTGGGGACCGGCCCGTCGTTGCTGTAAATGGCGTAATGCTTGAGGTCCGGTTCGGGATTGGGGTTCCAGCTCAGGTAGATCTCCGACTCGGAAATTGCCGTCCCCTCGAAGCCGGTGGGCCGGCTGGGCCGGGTCAGCGGCGTGTCGCCCTTCGCTTCCGGCTTGGCCTCGGCCTTGAACAGCTCCACCGTGGGCGAGAACGCCGGCAGTCCGGCCAGACCCTTGTCGATGAAGGAGCCGAACACCTCGAAACCGATGAGCGCCTTGTCCGACTCCACGCTCAGGAACTTGATGTCTTCCGGGTGCGCATAGTCATAGATCTGATTCACCAGGCAGACAAACTTGCCGTTGGCGGGAATGCTGACCACTTTCCCGGTCAGGTATTCACCTTTCTCGGTGAACGCGTTGATGAACGGGCTCGCCTGGTCAGCCCCGGTGTTGATCAGGGTGATGCCGGTGTACCAGATGTCCGTCGTGACGACATACGGGAAGATCAGGTCAGCCGCGCCGCGGGCGAACATGGGGATGGTCACCAGCGACTCGTCGTCGCGCGTCCCGAAGGTGAGCACGCCGCGGAGCCTCGATTCGCTGGAAATCTTCACCCAGATGTCCTGCGCCAACGTCTCCGGCGCGAACACCGCGTCGGCGTCGACGTCCAGGGCCGCCTGGGGCGCCAGGGGGTCGGCCTCGTGGGTTTCCAGCAGCACGCCGTCCGCGTTGAAGGCGTAGAAAACCACCGGCTTGGCTTCCTCCCCAATGTTGATGAGAGTGAAGCGCGTCTTCCAGTCGGCGGTGCTGGTGACATGGGCGCACATCAGGTCGTCGGTGAGGCCGAACGTGGCCGCCTGGACGGCGGGGCTCAGGCCCGACAGATTGCCCGCCTTGTCCCTCGCCTGGATCTGGAAGCTGTAGACGGTGGCGGGCTGCAGGTTCTCGACGACATGATAGGTGAACGTGGTGGTCGTCAGCAGGGCCCCGTTCATGAACAATTCGTAACCGGCCAGGCCGCTGCCGCCGGTGTCGGTGACCGCGTCCCACGAGACCCGGATGCTGATGGTGCTCAACGGAGTGGCCGCCAGGTTGGCGGGAACAGGCGGCGGCGTCGGATCGTCCTGGGTGGTCATGACCACCAGCACCGGCGTGGACATCTCGGAGATGCGGCCGGCGTTGTCGCGCGCCCGCACCTTGAATTTGTATTCGGTATTCGGCGTGAGCTCTTCGTACCGGTACGTGAGCAGCGGCCCGCTGTAGATCCAATAATAGGACTCGCCCCACGGGTTGATGAGAACCTTGGCTAGGTCGTACTGGGAGATGGTGGAACCGGGAGGCGGCGTGGAGGCATCCCAGGCCAGCTCGACATAGGTCCCGCCCACCGCCGTGCTCCGGAGGTTGGTCGGCGCGGTGGGCAGCAGGGTCGTGGTGGTCACCGGGATCCGCTCGCTGTGATCGGACTCGACATACAACGTCGACAACGCGGTGACGGTGAAGTAGTACGTGGTGCTGTGCGTGAGATCGCTCACCGTGGTGCTGGTGCCCGTCACGATGGCGACGAGGGCGCCTGATCCCGGCGGCGACTCCATGGAACTGTGGCTGTAGACGCGGTAGTTTTGAACAGTCGTCCCGTTGGGCGTCGGGGGATCCCAAGCCAGGCTGATGCTCGACGCGGTGCGGATCGTGTAATGCAGATCGTTCGGCGGATTGGGCTTGCCGGCCGGTGGCAGCGTCTGCACAGTGGCTGGCGCCGATTTGGCCGATTCATTGTTGGCGTTGTCCACAGCGCTCACCTGGTAGACGTAGGACGTGCTGGGGCTGAGGCCGTTGTCAACGTATGACTGAGCGGTGGTCTCGGCGATGGGCGTCGTGCCGTAGTCCCGGTAGACGCGGTAGAGCTTAAGTCCGGAACCGCCGTCGGTGGACACGCTCCAGGTGATCTGGATGGACGAGCTCGAGACGGCTTCGCTGGTCAGGATCTGGGGGACGGTGGGCGGCGTCGTGTCGGTGGTGCGGTCGGCGACGGCTTCCGCGCTCCAGCCCGAACCGTTCCCCGAAAAATCCACCGCCTGGAGGCGATAGTAGATCTTGTGCCCAGGATAGATCTGATTGTCAATTATATAGACAGTCGGATGATAAACGGTTTGAAAGTACTCAAAAAATGCAAGGTCGCCATCTTTCTTCTGGATCTCGTAGTAATTGACACCGGACAGGTCGTCGGTGGACGGGTTCCATGACACCGTGATCTGGGTGTATTCGGCATTGTAGACCGCCTGCACTCTGGTGGGCACGCTGGGCGGCACGGTGTCGTACAGGGTGGTGGCGGTGATGGCGACTGCGCCGGGATCGGCCACTTCCGTCTCGTGCCCCACGAGGTCCACAGAGGTGACATAATACATGTAGGATGTGCCGGCGATGAGGTTGGTATGGTTAAACACATACACAATTTCGGATAGCTCGGCTAGCAGGGCGTACTCCGGATCCGCCGCCTTCTTGCCATACACCCGGTATTTGTCGATGCTCGTGCAGGCGTCAACGGCGGCGTTCCACCGCACGTTGATGGAGGTCATGGTGATCTCGTAGGTCGGCGCCCGCAGGTTCCCCGGGAGCGGGGGGGCCGCGCGATCGATGGTCACGGTGCTGCTAGAACCCTCCTTCGTGATGGCTTGACCGCCGGCCACATGGTGCACGGCGGTCACGCGTACCTGGAAGTGGAAGCAGGTTTCCAGCCGTTCGTTGGGCCGATACGTGACCTGGAATTCCCGCGTGTGGACGTTGTTGAACACAGCCTCTTCCAGGTCCAGACCGGTCTCCAGATCAACCAGGGGGAAACCGGTGGGATCGCCGTCCACACAGACCGTGAAGGTGACGTTCGGATCGCCCGAAGTCGGGTCGGTTGCGATGGCGAACGGCATGCCATACTGGTCCACGGTCTCGACGGTCAGCATCATCGCGTTCGGTGACGCGGACGGCGACAGCTCAACGTTCACGCCGCTGAACTCCGGCGGCGCGACAAAGTATTCGGCGGCGTCCGGGGTTTCCGCCTGATTCCCGGCGTAATCCTGGACAATCAGGATGTAGTAATAGGTGTTCCCGCCTTCCAGCGCGGCGTCCCGGTAGTAGTAGGTGTCGCCTTCGATTTTGAACTTGTCCCCGCCTTCGCCGAATTCCGGAACATAATCCGGAAAATGGCCGGACGGATATTGCACCCAGATGCAGTTCGACGGGCCCGGGATGAACCCGGCTTGCGTGGACCGATACAAGGAGTACGATTTCACGCCCGAGCGATAGCTCGTCGTGGCGTCGTCGAACACCCTCGGCCAGCTCACCACGCAGGCGTTGGATTCGCCGTCCACGCTCACCGCCGGGATGTTGAGCACCGGCGGCGCGTCATCCATATCGTTCGGTCCGGCCTGGGTGACCTTCCAAATCGGCTCGAACATACCCAGCGAGTGCGAATAGTACAGATCGAGGAACCCGTCGTCGTTGAAATCCGCCAGAAACGGGCTCACCAGACCGCTGGGCGGCATGACGTACGGCCAGATCTGCCGGGGGGCGAATTGGTTGTAAACGGATGGGGAACCGTTGTTCCGAAACAGGTTTAACGTCACGCCGGAATCTCCGACTACCAAGTCGAAATCGCCGTCACCGTCCACGTCGCTCCAATGATGCTTGACGGAATCTCCCCCACAGTCGGCGACGGGCAGGCCGGTGGTCAACTTGAGAAAGCCGGCTCCCTTCCCGTCCACCCAGCCGTCATGCTCGCGGTCCCGGTTGATGTAGTAACTCATATCACCCAGTTGCTCGTTGAAGACCAGGTCGCGGTCGCCGTCGCCATCGAAATCCACGAAGGACATGGCCCACACACCATAGATGGCGTTGATGCCCGCGAGAGACGTCGCCGCACTCGTCCCCTCATAAACGACCTGAGACCAGTCGGGGCTCTCCGGTGTGCCGATGTTGCGGCGGTATCCCACGTTGCCGAATTGCGTCCCGAAGAACAGGTCCAGATCGCCGTCCAGGTCAATATCCACAAATGCGCCGCACAGGCGCGTGGGGAGGGACTCCGTTGGCATCGAGTATAAGAGCGTGAACTCGGGCGGGACTTCGGACTCGGTGCCGCTGCTCAGATATATATCCAATAATTGGTATTCGCCTAATACGAGATCAAGGCTGCCGTTATTGTCGACGTCGGCAAACGAAATCTTAGTTCTCGGTGTATTAGGAGATTGTCCGTGAACATCGCCGCTGGAAACGCACAAGATAAATGCCATCAGTATTAATAAGATGGTGAGTTGTCTCATCGACGCCTCCTGCAAATTTTCACTAATAAACTGTAACAAATCTTTCACACTTGAAAGTGATTCCCGTCACCAAAGCCATTTTCTGTTGCGCCTGGTAAGATCCTGCCTGGCGGACAAAAACACCCCACCTGCGCCGCCGATCCCTGAAGATCCCGGGCAAGCACATGATAGCATGGATTTTCCCGATTGCACACCGCTCATCCTCTACTGGTAATCCAACGGGATCACGATCGTGCCCTGCCCTGCCTGAATAACTTCCTGCCACAGGTGGATGCCCTTGCCGGATGTCCACCGCATGTAAGCGGTTCCCGCCGGCACGGTTCCGCCGAACAGTTCGGCCGGATCCAGCCGCTTGATGGTGCGGATGGAGATGGCCCCCGACGACACGGTGCCCAGCGTCGCGCCACCGGCATCGCAAGCCGCGATGGTCACGGCGGTGGTGTTTGATCCGAAGGCGTTGCTGGCGATGAGGCGGGTGCCGTCCAGCCACGGGACAATACCTTGGCGGCGCAGTTCGCGGTCGCCCGCCAGCGGGTAGCCGCAGAGGACGCCCTGCTCGAAGTTGCCATACAGAACAAAGCCCATCACCGGCCGGAGCGGCACGGTTTCGATCTTCAGCCACACGATGGGCCCGTTGGGGGGATTGCTGAAGATCTGATCTACGAGGGCGACAAATTTCTGACGGCGGGTGAGCGTCACGGCATAGTACTGGAAATCGGGGTCCGAAGCGTACGCGTTGATGCCGCTGGCGTTGTAGGCGGTGATCCGCACCTCGGTGTACACCGAATCCGGATTGACGATGGAGATCCCGGTCCACCAGCCGCTCTCGGCGGGAATGTAGGCGGTGCTGAGGGCCGTCTGCCCCTCGACCTGGAGGGGCACCCCCTCGAAGAGGCTCAGGTCGTTGGTGCCGAACAGCTCGAACCCCACGACGTCCCGGCTGGCGTCGATCTCGATCCAGCCGGCCTCCGCCAGAGTTTCGGGCGGGAACGCCGTTCCCAGCATGTTGATGTACCGGCATCCGGGCAGGATATCCAGCTCCAGCGGTTTGCCCACCGCTTCGCCGTCGCTGCGGTACGGCTGCAGGCTGACCTGGGCGGCATTGTTGATGTCGGGATTGGCGATGCTGATTCCGGTCCACCAGGTCGAGTCCACGGCCAGGTGATTGAAGTACATCTTGCGGGCGCCTGCGGCGGCCAGCGGCACGGCGGCTAGGTTGCCGCCGAACGCCGTGTTCGAGAACAGGAAGGCGCCCGAGAGCTGGCGGTCGGATCGGATCCGCAGCCAGCGCCCGTTGTCCGGCGTGATGTCGGGGAAAAAATCCTCCAGCAAACCCATCCGATAGCCACCCCCCTCCAGAGTAGCCAGAGTGGGGGGGAAGTGCTGCTTCTCGTAGCCGCCCTCGGTGCTGCGATAGAAGTGAAAGAACACCTCGGCCGGATCCGCTTCCTGGTTCACCAGGGCCATGCGGGTGGTCCAGCCGTCGGCGTTGGCCAGGTGCGGCATGAAGAACGACAGGCTCTCCCGGCTGATCTCGAGGCCGTAGTTGCGAAAGTTGGTCTGCGGCGCAGCCGGGATCAGCTCCAGATAGAGGTCGCCGTCTTCGTACTGCTTGCCGGCGTGGATGACCCGGTAATTGTCGACGGTCTCCACGGTGCCCACGGGCGTGCCCTGGCTGTCGGTGAGGGTCGCGGTGACGGCCTTGTCCAGCTTCTCCGGGTGAATGGCCACGTCCACGGTCTCGCCCGCCTCGACCGCAAGCCGGAAATAGTCGTAATCGAGCAGCCGCCCGAAAAAGACCGGCTGGCCGAGTGCGGCGGCGGTTGCGCGAGTGTCGTTCGGCTCATGCGCGTCATCGGTGGGCGCGGCCGGCAGGACCGAGTCCGTGAGCAGGCGCGCCTTGTCGTAATCCAGGTACGGATTGGCGGAGTGGTGGCCCACGGGCTCCCACATGAAGTGCGGCCGGCTCGTCGATGTCCAGGTGCCACCGATGATCGTCTCGCCGTCCATCTCCAGATCGTACTCGTAAGTATTCCGCCGCACAGCGGTGGACGTGGAATCCGGGGATTCCATGTCGCGGCCCAGGTACACGACGGTGGTGACCTGCCGGGTGCTGCCCACGTCAGTCCAGGTCATTTCGTAGCGGTAGCAGGGAAAATTCCAGACCTGGGGCCCCGGACTGGTCTCGATAATTATGGGTTTGGCCAGGTTCTTGATGAATTCCACCAGCGTCGTATGGAACAGGACGGGCGTGATGGGTTCCACCAGCGGGTTCTCGGGGAACACGCGGGCGGCGTCCCCCATGTGGGCTTCGGTCAGGAACGCCTTCTTGTCGCCCACCCGGAGATAGATGGCGTTGTATTCGCCGGGAACCGCCGGTTCCACCTCCAACGCCGATGCGGCGGCCCACCCATTGCAGTGACCGTACCAGTCGGCCCAGTCGGGGTCCTCCGGATCTTCCGGCGTTCCGTGGTATTGCAGCTCCCAGGCCCAGAGATCCTCCCGGGGGGGCTCGCCCAAGGCCAGGTTGTACTTGTCGAAGGGGGCGAAGAATCCCTCCCAGTCGGTGTAGGGGGTACCGTACGGTTTGTTCGCCCGGCCGGTGGCCATGGCGGCATCGACATACGGCCACCAATGGCCGTTCCAGGCCTGGTAGGGAAGTTGGGCGGAATCGGAACCCGCCAGCAGGACGCCCGCACCGATCATCACCATAACAAGCGTCAGAGTAGGCTTATTCCGCATGGGGCATTCCTCGGGGATGCCAGGCGACCAGGCGGGAAGTCCGGCCGGGGGAGCGGCATTCCAGCCACCAGGGCAGGTCGCGATCCCAGGTCATGCTTCGTTCGTCTCCCGGCGCCAGGGAATCGGTGATCCGGTACGTCAGCCAGGGCGTGGACACAGCGTGGCCTTCACCCGCGTCCCGGGCCGCCGGAGTGACGGCTTCGGGAGCACCGGCAGCGATCTCCAACTGCCGCCGCACTGCCTGCCGAGAGGCCAGCGGGGCGTCCCAGCTTACGGTTCGCCGGCTGTCCCACGCGGCTTTGCCGGCGGCGCCGGCGCGGCCGACATAATCCAGCGGGATGATGCCGAAGGGCATCAAGAACACGTCCGTCGGCTCCTCCGCCAGCACCGGAAAGGCGTGCCACGCGTCACGGAAATACTCCCGGACACTCACCGAGCCCAGCCGGCCCGTGTCGGGTTGCAGCCGGAAATCGGCCTCGACCCGAAATTGTCCGTCGTGACTACGCACCCGGACGCGCCACCACTCGCCGTCAACGTCGGCCTCCCGCGCCACCACCTCGAACCACCACCGGGCGGTGATCGTGGCTGCCCCGGGCAGCCGCGGGTGGTAGACCGTCTCCACCTCCCAGGCCGGGCCGGCTGTGGCCGCGGCACATGGAACGGCGCCACCGGCCAGGATCATGCCCAGCATCAGGTGGACAAGCGCTGTATGAATCGAATGTTTCACCAAATCCTCGCGTTGTGGGGTCGGCATTTCTCCAGACGGACGGGTCGGCCAGATATACAGATGCGCCGGGAACTGGAATGGCGTATGCTAAATACCCGGCGGCGGATCTTTCTTCTGTTTGTCGGCGGACGTCTCGCTCTTCGTCGCCGGCGCGGGCTTTGCCTTGTCGGCGGCGGCACCGGCGGCGGCCTTGGTCTTGTCTTCCGCTGCGGGTTTGGTCTTTCCGTCGGCGGCCTGCTGGCCCGGCGCGGCGGCGCTGTCGGTCTTGGCCGTTTCGACCGGTTGTCCGGCCGCCGGCACCACTGCCTCGGGACTGCCGCTCACGGCCTCGGGCAGTGACGGACTCTGACCGTATTTCTGCCGGATCCGGTTGATCGCCTCCCGCTGTTTCTGGAGTTCGGCGTCGGTGCTGTCGCTCCTGGGCGCGGCAGCCGCCTCGGCAGCCTGTTCCGCGCTCCGGTCAAACGGCGAGCGGCTGGCATGGACGCAGCGCCACACGTCCTCCTCCAGCAGCCACTGTTGACGGCTCAGGAGGTTGCTCATCTTGCGCCCCATCGCATGAATGTCACACCGAACCTCCACATGGGCCCGGGTGGGATCCTGCGGATCGATCTGAATCGTGTCGACGGTGTAGCCGAGGATCCGGGTGTTGTTGCGGCGGATATAATCGACCATGGTCATCGTTTCCCGGCTGGCCCGGGTGAGCATGTCATAACAGATATCCAGTTTCCGTTCCTTCTTGGCGGTCCAGAACGATTCCACCCGGGCCTTCACCCGGGCTTCCGCCGATTCCGGCGCCGAAGCCGGCGGTTGAACGGCGTCCTGGGCCACTGCGCCGATCACCCCCATCGCGAAACATATCCATAACACTCCGCTGGCCAATCGTCTCATGGTCGCCTCATAAAAAACGGGTAGCATTTCACTGGAATGCTACCCGGTAGAATCTAAAAAAGAGGAGGCTCGCGCCTCCTCTTTCCCAGCAGTCTTACTTCTTGGTGCCTTTCTTGGCCCAGCCCGGCGCGCGGCCAGGCGTATCGTTCCAGACCTGGGCGCCGTCCACGTGACGGGCGGTGTAGCCGTAGGCCTGCTCGTAGTCGCCCATCAGAACGAACGCGTCGATCCCGGCCATGGCGCCGTCATCCTTGAAGCCGCCCGCATAGTTGGGCGGGTAATCCATATCAACAACCGTGTAGACAACGAGGCCGCTCATCGCTTCGTCGCCCCAGAGCGTATCGACGCCGGGAACGCTCGGCACGGCGGCCTGGAAAACTGGATCCGTAAGGTTGCGGAGCCACATCTCGTGCGCACCCAGCGGCGGCAGGATGATGGAGTACTCGTCGCCATCCTCTTCCCACATCCAGAAGATGCCGTCTTCAGTGGCCTGGGCGGCGTAGTTGGTCAGCGCCACACCGCACCACCAGTTGACTTCAGGATTGTTGACGGGAGCCAGGAAGGGGAACCACAGGTACAGGTCGTACTCAACCGGCTCGGGATCCGGCTCGAGGCAACCGTAGATGTAGGCAACCGTGAACGGCGGAGTCGCAGCCGGCTTGTAACCGCAGTTGTATCCGGCCGGCACATAGTCCACGGTCACTCTCAGTTCGAATACGTCGTCCGTGTAGAAGTTGAGAAGGCAGCAGGTGTTGATGTTGATCTCTTCGAGGTCCGCCAGGACGCAATATTCACCGTAATCGGGGTCAAAGGTGGTCCAGACAGTATCGAGGGGCAGATTAAACTCGATCTTTGAGCTGCTGATTCGCGTTCCGGGGAAGGGGCCAAGCTGTTCACCAAGCGGACCGAATATCCAGAATTGGCCGAAAGTGGTATCCGGAGGCGCGAGTGGCGGGAAATTCGGGAGCAAGTCCGTGCAGGTGTAGCCATCCTCATTGTAGGTGGATGCCAGCGTGATGGTGATCTTGCCGCCCGGCTCGAAAGCATAGTAACCGGTGGGGCAGTCTTCCCAAATGGAGAACATGTGGCCCGTACCGAACTGGATGTCATAGGACTCGTTGATCCACAGAGTGCCGCCGGCGCAAGGGCCGGGCGTGAAATCCTGGTCCGGAGGAGGCGGGATGGGGCACACATGGACTTCGGGGGCTTCCATGCAGCCGCTGGTCCAGTTTTCGAACACGCACGGTTTACCCTTGCAGGGCCAGTCTAGGACGAGGTCGCAGACTTGGCCCGGTCCGCCCTTCTGGGCCAGAGACGGGTCGGAAGGATCGAAGTTCACGCTGTAGCGGGGTCCCAGCGAGCCATTCGGATCGGAGAAATAGACAGACAGACCCACGCGCCAGAAGTCGTCGTACGCGAATTCGGTAGCGGACGTCGCGAAGTTCAGGCAGAGAATCGTGTCTTCTTGATAGTAAGCGCCGACGTCGAGCGCGCCGTCGCCGTCGCAATCCCGCTGCACCGCGGCGACACCCTCAAAATTGTTGAAGGGGACGTTGGTGCTGGGAGTGGCACAGGCCGGGGTGCCGATGGTGCACCGCAGACGATCGGTGGCCGACAACTGCAAATCACTCATGTCCCTCAGGAAAAGCAGGTCCACAAAATCCGGCTCGGCCCGGACCACACGAATGGCCGTGTAATCAATGGGCAAAATCGGGGCGCCGGCATCGATTTCCCACGCCACAGGGATCCAGGTGCCGGTGGGGCTGAGGGTGCCCACGGGGTGTGTACCCAGCTTGACGAGCTTGATGTTTTTGGACATCTGGATGCGGACCAGGAAGTACCCTTCGGTATCCGGCCACACATCCGCTTCATCGATGAATTCAGGGGCGGAAAAGATCAGACGGAAGGATCCAGCTCTCTCCAGCGTGCCATCGGGGTTGACCAGCGGGGTCGTGGTTTGGACTGTGATAACAGCCATGGACCAGACGGCCAGCAGAGAGATGATGGAGAGGGTCGCAAACAGCTTCAAATGTTTCATTGAGCAAACCTCCATCGGTTGAGATTAATAAAGTTTTGAAAAAAAACGGTTTGTCGATTTTCTGCGCGTAACATGTCAGAGTATAGAGTGAAAGGAAAGCAAAAAGTTGCTAAGATTTTTTGTCTCCGCCCAGGACTATGGATTGCGGACAGGGCCATATTAGTGAAAACCCCATTGCCTGTCAACAGACTTTTTTGTCGCGTCGGCATATTTCCCCGCTAAATATTCGTTTTTTGTGACAGAATTCACGAAATCTCACGGTATCTCCGCCGTGCTCTGTCTCACGGTGTCCGCAGCCGGTTCAACAGGGCTGCGGCGTTCTCCCGGTCGGGCGCGGGCAGGCCCAGCTCCAGCGCCCGCGTCAGATGTCCGGCGATGCGGTCGGCGGGCGCGTCCTGGCGGGCCAGCAGCATCGCCAGGTTGTACCAGGCCTGGGCGAAATCCGGGCGGATCCGGATCGCCTCCTCGAGGCACCGCCGGCACTCATCGAGCCGGCCCTGCTCGGCGTGAACGGCGGCCAGGTTGGACCAGGCCATGTGGTTCTGCGGATCGTCCGCCACCGCGCGCCGGTACCAGCGGGCGGCATCGTCCCACCGCCCGGTGCGGGCGTACAGGTTCCCCAGGTCGTTGTAGAACATGTCGGCCAGCGCCCCGAACCGGCTGCCGCCGAGAAACAGGTCGATAGCCTTCTGGTACTCGCCGCGGGTCTCGTAGATGTGCCCGAGCTGGCGATAGGTGGTCAGGTACATGGCCAGATCGCGCTGGACGTACTCTCCGCGTCTCCGTTTCTGGACCTGAGCCAGACGACGGCGCTCGGCGGCGGAGAGCTGCTCACGCTCGAACAGCGGAGGCACCGCCAGAATCCGCTCCAGATAGGTCGCCGCCCGGTCGTTCTCGCCCCGGTCCAGATGGTGTTCGGCCAGCACTCGGTTGGCGCGGACGCAGCGGGGCGCCTTGGCCGCTGCGTCGGCGAACAGCGAGACGTTGTCGCGGTACACGGGGTTGTGGACCAGCAGCACCACCATCAGGAAGGCCGCCGCGCCGGCGCCCGCCGCCCAAGCCAGCCGGCGGTTCCGCCCGTGGAGCCACGCCAGTCCAAGGCCGCCCAGGGCGCAGGCGCCGAGCGACGGCAGCAGCAGGTAGTGTTCCGCCAGCAGCTCGTGATGGGGGACGAGATGAGACATGGGCAAGATGGCCACAAAAAACCAGAGGCCCCAGAACGCCGCCTGGCGGCGGCCGGTGGCGGCGAGCCAGACCAGCGCGGCCAGGAGCGCGGCGACGAACACCGCCGCGGCCAAGCCCAGCGGATCCGCCCAGGTGTAGGCGATGGGAAACCCGTCGTACGAATAATCGGCCCGCAGGGTGACCGGCAACACCATCAGCCAGAGGTCGTACACCAGCACCTTCGCCACCGTCAGCAGGTTGGTGGCGAAGCTGCCGCCCCACCAGCCCAGCTTGGCGCTCGGGGCGGTCAGAAACACCTTGTAGAAAGCCAGGCCGGCGCCCAGTGCCGCGATGGGGAGCCAGTACCACCAACCGCGGCGCAGGGTGCGGCGGACACCCGCGCCCATCCGCCGCCAGGGTCCGCCCTCGGCCGCCGCCGTCTCCTCGATCCACTCGTACAGGAAGATGAGCGCCGGCACCACGATGCCCAGCTCCTTGGCCATGAACGCCAGCAGGAAGCCGGCCAGCACCGCCGCCCACCACCAGGCGCGGCGGGTCCGGCGGAACTGCAGGTAGGCCCAGAACGCCACCAGGACAAACAGCGCCGACAGCAGATCCCGGCGCCCGGAGATGTAGGTGACCGCGTCCACGTGAACCGGGTGCACCGCGAAGAGCCCCAGGGCCGCCAGCGCCGCGCCGTCGCCCAGGCCCGCCGCGCGGAGCACCCGCCAGGCCGCCACCAGCAGCAGCGCGAACCAGACCAGGTTGGACAGATGAAACACGAACGGGTCCATGCCCCCCAGGGCGTGATCCAGCGCGTAGCTCAGCGTGCGCAGCGGGCGGTAGGCGACACCCTGCACGGTCGCTTGGGCGGCCTGCGCCAGCGACTGGACGGCCGGGTTGTTCTTGACCAGCGCGAAATCGTCGAAGACAAAATCGTACTCCAGGCCGGGCGCGTACAGCAGGACGCCCGCCAGGATGATGAAGGCGGCCCACCCGCCCGCGCCGACGGCCGGCCGGGCCGGCGCCGCCGTCGGTTGCGGCGCCGGACGATCCGGCCGCTTCCGGCGGTCGGGCTTACTTCCCTTTCCCGCCGCCATCGCGCGGCACGACCTTGCAGGAGATGTTCAGCCACACGTCTTCGACATCGGTGACGATGTGCAGGTTCCCGTCACACATGTCCGGGGGCAGGCCGTCCTTGAGGGTGAGCTCGATGACCGCGGTCTCGCCCGCCGCCTGAACCACCGTCACGACAAAATAGTCCCGCGACGGCTCCGCGCGCAGCACCTTCAGCGGCTGACCGTCCCGGCGGGCGACGGTGATCCGGCGCACCGGCGCCCGGTCGCCCTCACGAACCCAGAAGTTGACCCGGCCTGGCGTCAGCCGCAGCGGCGAGGATTTCTGGAAGTAGACCGGCAACTGGAGCAGCGGGAAATCCTGGCTGTTCGATTCCACGAACAGCGTGGTGACGCGGCGGAACTCGGCCCCCGGGGGAAGGCGGAACAGGACCTCCCAATCCTTCCCGGGGAGCGCCCGCCATTCGGCCTGGAGGAAGCCGGCGGGGTCGTACACGCGCTTCGGCTGGATTCCATCCGCGACCCGGAAGGTGATCCGGCCCTGGAAATCGGGCGCCACCGGCCAGTCCAGGGTGAGCGTCCGCGGGCTCCACTCGATGTCCCCCTTCACTGAGGCAGTGACGTACAGCGTGGTTTTCGGCGTGGCCGGATCGTCCGTGGTGAGATCGATGCTCTTCGACACATCCTCCGGCAGGTTGCCCGCGGTGTATTTGATCGACAGGTGGGACTGGCCTCCCGGCGGGACGATCCGGTCGGTCAAACGGGTCACGGTGCAGCCGCAGTGCGCCTTCACACTGAGGATGCGCAGAGCGGCGTCGCCGGTGTTCAGGATGACGAATCGGCCCGGCGTGACGGAATTGGGGCGCACGACGCCGAGATCCAGAGTCTGGTTCATCACCTCGAACCGCGGGGTCCCGGCGGCGGCGTGAGCCAGGCACAGGCCCCCGATCAGAACCAGTAGCGGCCAGCGGCGCATCAGCGGCCTCCGGCTGCGCCGGACGGCGCCGGGGTGGCGGCCGCGTCGCCGATCCGGGCGCGCACCGGAACGGCCAGATGCCGGGCGCCCATCCGGACGGTCACCGTGGCGTTGCACAGCCCGGCCGGCGCCTTGGCGTCGATGACGATCTTCACCACATTGGCCACCTCGCCGTTGCGAACCACCTCGGCCCGGACGAACGGATTGCTGGACTCGGCGGCGGTGATCTGGAACGCGACGCCCTTGTTGCTTTTGACGATGACGTCGCGGGTGGCTTCAGTGCCCGCCTTCAGCCCGTACATCATGAGCCGGGTCGGAACGACGGCGAACTCCTCCTGGAACTTGATGTAGACTGGAAGCTGGATGACCGGGAAACTTTCGCTGTTGGTCTTGGCCCGGACGGTGGAGTTGAGATAGCCGCGGTGGTCGGCCTTGACCTGCTCCGGCACGAAGGCCACCTTGAGCTCGAAGCGCCCGTCGTCGGTCCGCCGCCAGTCGCAGCGGAGGAACGGATCATCGGCCTTCAGATCGGTCAGCTTGAACGCGTCGGGATCCTTGGCCATGAAGAAGACCGACGCCTCGGCCACCGCGTCAACCGGAATATTGTCGAACCGGATGTAGGACGGGTTGAATTCCAGATCGGTCTTGATCGCCGCCCGGATCGTGAGCACTGATTCCGCCTGTTCCGGATCGTTCGAATACACCAGGATCTTCTTTTCGGACATGCCCGCGGCCCGCCCGGCATGGTAGGTGACCTTGATGACCGACGACTCGCCCGGCGCCAGCAGCTTCTTGCTCGGCGCGACCGCGGTGCAGCCGCAGGTGGACTGCACTTTAGTGATTTCGAGAATGGCATCACCGGTGTTGGTGAAGGCGAACTCGTGGGTGACTTCGTCGTTCGGCTTGAGCTCGCCGAAATTGTGGACGGGCTGCGCGAACACGATCTTGGGCGTCCCCGTGGCCGTCGCCGGCGACTCGCTCTGGCCCAGGGCGCCGGATCCCAGCGCCAGCAGGACGACGAGCCCCGGCATGATGGCACGCAACAGGTTCATGTGGCCTCCTTACTTGATCCCGGACGTGAACGTCGTGGAATCGGTGGAACGGAATACATTATCCATTTTCAGCCGGCGGTTCAACTGAATTCGCATCGGCCGGCCCAGCGGCTTGCGCTGGCCAACGGCCCCGCGATCCGGTATAGTGGATGAACGGAGCCGGCGCCGGCGATTCATGCGATATATAGATGACGGAAGCATCCGGATGGACGAACCGCGATCACCCGATGTAGCCCCACCACGCGTCAGCGTCGTCATCCCGTCCTACCGCAGCGGCCGAACGCTGGGGGACGTGCTGGCCGCGCTCCACCACGAACTGGCCGGGGTGGCCCACGAGATCGTCGTGGCGGACGGCGCCGCCCGCGGCGACGCGACCGCCGCCGCCCGGCCCTACCCGACGGTCCGGGTCGTGGAGCGGACGGAGCGGCTCTCCTGCGGGGACGCCCGCAATTCGGGCGCCGCCGCGGCCCGCGGCGACCGGATCCTGTTTCTCGACGCCGACTGCGTCCCCGGGCCGGGCTGGGGTCGCGTGCTGGCGCGGCTGCTCGACGAGGCGCCGGCTGTCATCTCCGGAGTGATGGCCAACGGGACGCCCCGCTCGTGGGCGGGCTCGCTGCAGTACTGGGCGGAGTTCTCGCGGTTCGTCCCCTCCGGCCGGCCCGGCCACCGCCAGTTCCTGCCGTCGTTCCAGCTGCTGATCCCGCGGGAGCACCTCGCCGCCCTCCCGCCCTACGCGCCCGATTTCATCCTCGCCGAAGACATCCTGTTCTCCGCCCACATCACCCGCGCGGGGCTCCCGGCGCGCTTCGAGCCGGATCTCGTCGCCGCCCACCGCAACAAGGAGCGGCTGCCCGATGTGCTGCGCCACCTGTACCAGCTCGGCTTCGGCAGCGGGCGCACCCGCCGCCTGTACCCCGGTCTCCAAAAGGCGGCCGTGCGCTACGTCCCGTTCCTCGCGCCGGCCGTGCTGGCCTATTCCTGGGCCGGACTCGCCTGGCGGATGATCACGGCCCGGCCCAATCCGGGCTGGCGGACGCCGGTGCTCCTGGCCCTGGCGGTCCCGGGCCTGGCATGCTGGCACGCCGGATTCTGGGTGGGGCTGTACTTTCCCCGGAAGACCCAGTGGCCGTACCGCCGGCTCATGGGCATTTCCCGCTGACCCCGCCACGGGCGGCCCGCCGGCGTCTCCCCGGGACTGCGATCCCGACGGCCTGACCATTCGCGCTGGATTTACCCGTCGAACCGGTTTATCTTGAGGCCGTGGCCAACAAACGGACCCCCCCGCCCCGTCACCGCATGCTCGATTTCATCGCCGACCCGTTCGGGGGGCGGAAGCGCGACACCAAGGGCGTGCGGCGTGTGGTTTTCGGCCTGAACGCCCGCCTGACGACGCTCCTGGCGCTGCTGCTGCTGGCGCTGCTGGCGGGCGCGGCCGCGGTGATCTACTGGGCCGAGACCCCGGCCGCGCGGCAGTCGGCGGCGGAGCTGGAGCGGATCGGGCCGCTGCCCGTTCGCTGGCTGTCGCTGTTCGTGGCCGCGGCGGCGATCGCCGGCGGAGCGGGGCTGCTCCTGTTCTCCGGCTACATCCGCGGCGTGGTCCGGCGCCTGCGCCGGGTTCAGGCGGCGGCGCTCGCCATCGGTGACGGCGACTACGACACGCGCATCGCGCTGGCGGGCCGCGACGAGGTGGGCCAGCTGGCCGACGTCCTGAACCACATGGCGGCGGAGTTGAAGGAAAAGGACGCGCTCAAGCGGGAAAAGGGAACCATGGAGAAATTCATCTCCAAGTCCGCTCGGACGATGATCCAGAAATCGGGCAGGGACGGCGAGACCGTGAATCTTGGCGAATGCCAGGAGATCGACCTCAGCTTTCTGTTCGCCGACGTCCGGGGTTTCACCGCCTTCGCCGAATCCCATCACCCCATGGAGGTCATGGCCACCCTCAATGCCTACTTCGACCTGCAGTTCCAGGCCATCCGGAACCACAGCGGCGACGTGGACGACTACGTGGGCGACCAGGTGATGGCCCATTTCGGTGGCGGCGCCCGGGGCGGCCACCGGATCCGGGCGTGCCGCGCGGCGGTGGCCATCCAGGAATCGATCCGCCGGCTCAACCGGGAGCGGCGGAACAACGGTCTGCCTGTGTTCGAGGTGGGGATCGGCGTACACTCCGGCCGGGTGGTCACCGGCACCATCGGAGCGTCGAAACGGATGGACTTCGCCTGCGTCGGCGACGCGGTGAACACCGCCGCCCGCCTCTGCGGCGCGGCCGCGCCGGGCGAGATCCTCGTCTCGAAGGCCCATGCGGCCGGCCTCGGCGACGCGGTGCGCCTCGGCCGCACCGGCACCATCCGGCTCAAGGGGAAGCAGGAGCCGCTGGCGGTCTGCGAACTGCTCGACGCCGGGGAAGGACGGCGATAGAGGGGTGAACGGGTGAACGGGTCTGAGGATTTGTGCTCGTAATCGAGACTTGAGGCTCGTTCCCGATTTTCTGATTTCGGATATCGGACTTCGGACATCGGATATCGGACCTGGGACCTGGGTTCCGGGCCCTGGATCAGGGAACCCGGCTCATGATGCCCACACCCGCGAACATTCAAACCGCTCGACAACGAGTACGATTTCTAATTTCGATTACGCTCACGATTACGAATGACGAGCACGAACCAGCAACCAGCAACTGATTCTGAACCTGGAACCTTCGAACTTGTGAACCTGCGAACCTTCAAACCTTCATACTTTGAAACCTTCAACCAGATCGATTACGATTACGAATCTCGAGCACGAAATCCGATGACCGATTTCCGAAGTCCGCATTCCGATGTCCGCGAGCGAGCCCCGTTCTTCCCCTTGACCCGGGCGGGCGCCCTCTGCGAAGATACCTCCACCGCCCGATCCGCCGCCGGAGGGAGCGGCCGAAGGAACGCCCCTGGAGGTGCCGCCATGCTCAGCGAGGAGACCCTGGCCATCCTGGCCAAGACTGAAATCTTCGAGGGGCTGCCATACGACGAGCTCCGACAACTGGGACGGTTCGCGTTCGAGCTCACGGCCGGCGCCGATGACATGATCCTCGCCGAGGGGGTTCCCGGCGACGCGCTCTACGTGGTGCTGGAGGGACGGCTGCAGGTGGCCCTGCTCAAGAGCAAGCCCGGCCAGCCCGCCCGGCGGTACAGCGACGTGAGTCTCAACGAGCTCAAGCCCCACGACTGCTTCGGCGAGTATTCGCTCTTCGACCGGCAGCCCGCGTCGGCGTCGGTTGTGGCGCGGGAGCGGTGTCGGCTCATCAAGCTGACGCGCGCCAACTTCGACCAGTTTCTCGCCGATAAGGACGGGGTGGCCCGCAGCATCTACCACAACCTGCTCCGGATCCTCATCCGGCGGCTCCGCAAGAAGGACCAGGAGCTCGACCTGACCCTCGACTACGATTAGCGGCCCCATCCTTCGCCGGATCCATTCGCATCACCGGCGCATCATATGGACAGCAGCAGCCGGCATTCCCTTCCAAGCGCCGGCTTCGGCCACAACGGACCCGGGAGGCGGCCATGATCCAGACCGTGGCGGCGCGGCGGCGTCATTTTTCGGATTTCGACTGGCTGAAAACCTATTGGCTGTTTTCCTTCGCCGATTACTACGATCCGGCCAACATCCAGTTCGGTGCCCTGCGGGTGTACAACGACGACGTGGTGGCGCCGGGCACCGGCTTTCCCACCCATCCCCACCGGGAGATGGAGATCGTCACCGTGGTCCTGGACGGGGAGATGACCCACGCGGACAGCATGGGCAACCGCACCGTCATCGGTGCGGGAGACGTGCAGCGCATGTCCGCCGGCACCGGGCTGACCCATTCCGAGTTCAACCTGGCGAAGGGACCGGTGCATTTCCACCAGATCTGGCTCTATCCAGACCGGCGGGATCTGACGCCCACCTACGACCAGCGCCATTTCGAGCCGGAGGCGTGGCGGGACCGGCTGCTGCCGGTGGCCTCCGGGCAGGGATTGTCCGGGGCCGTGTCCTTCCACACCGATGCCACCATCTATCGCTGCGACCTGTCAGCGGGACGCACCCTCGACGTCCCGGCCGCCGAGAACCGCCGCCTGTTCCTCTACCTGATCGCCGGCCGCCTCGATGCCAACGGCAGCCCGCTGACGGCGGGCGACCAGGCGCGGATCGACCTGGAGCCGGCTCTGGCGCTCCGGGCCGCCGGCGACAGCGCCTTCGTGCTCATCGACGTGCCGTCATGTCGGGGCTGGGGCTACGACCGGAAGACCCTGTCAGGCGCCCGGGCCTGAGCGCGGCTGGCTTTGCCGCGGCATCGCTGAACGGGCAGAGGGTTCTTACATGGACGGCTGATCGGGCCGCAGCGGCCAGTCGGCGAAGGGGGCCATCGCGCCCAGCTCGCGGCGCTCCGCCATCATCTGGGTGAACAGCTCGGTGACCCGCGGGTCGAACTGGCTCCCGGCGCCGCGGCGGATTTCACCCAGGGCGTACTCCAGGGTCTGGCCCTCGCGGTAGGTGCGGTGACTGATCATGGCATGGTAGGCGTCGATGACAGCCAGGATGCGGGACTCGATGGGGATCTCCTCCCCCCGGAGCCCGTGCGGGTAGCCGGAACCGTTCCAGCGCTCGTGGTGGTGCTCCACGATCACGGCGATGTGGCGCAGGCTGCTGATGGGCCGCAGGATCCGGGCGCCGATCTCGGCGTGGCGGCGCATGACCTGCTCCTCCGCCGCCGTCAGTTTTCCCTGCTTGAGCAGAATGTGCTCCGGCACGCCGATCTTGCCGATGTCGTGCAGCTTGGCAGCGATGCGGAGCCGCTCCAGCGACTCGTCATCCAGCACCATCAGCCGGCCCAGGGCCACCGCCAGGATGGACGTCTCCAGGGTGTGGTTGCTCGTGTAGTGGTCCTTGGCGTCGATGGCCTCGGCCAGGGAATTGATCATCTCCACCGTGGTGAGGCTCTCGTCCACCTCCCGCCGGTCGGAAATCTTCTGCAGCACGCCGTCCACCACCTCCGGACCGGTCCGCAGCGTCCCCTGCCCCATGAACTGCGAGAAGACATTCAACGCCAGTTTCTTGATGAGCTGGCTCCCCATCAACGAGGCCGTGTCGCCACCCTGGAACCGGCTCATGGTCATCGCCTGCTCCGCCGACAGCAGCAGGTCATCCAGGCTCATCCCGTTGATGGGGAAGCAGGAGATGCCCAGCGAGAAGGTGGGCCGGTTCTCGGCGTCGCGCAGCGTCTCCCGCGCCTGCAGGCACAGCCGGCGGGCCAGTTCCAGCGCCGGCTCCATCTCATAGCGGGGGAGCAGGCACAGAAACTTGAATTCGCCCGAGTAGGCCAGCGTGGCCTGCGGCGGGAGCTGCTTCTGGAAGAACGCGCAGATCTTCAGCAGGAAGGCGCGGGGCGAATCGTCGTAGGTCCGCAGGTTGATCCGGTCCGGCCGGTCCAGGCTGGCCATGATCACGGTGAAGCTGTCGCCCACCCGCTTGGACCGCTCCAGGCAGGCCTGCAGCGCCTCCTCGAAGCCGCGCCGGTTGGGCAGGTTGGTGTCGAAGTCGACGTAGAGATGGCGCTGGATCCCGGAATAGAGGCGGTTGTTGCGGATGGCTTGGGTAAGAAAGGGCTGGATCTGGTTCAGCCGTTGGACGTGCTGGAACGTCACGCGGTCGCGGCGGGTGTCGGCGACCAGAATGACGTCGCGCGCCGCCTCGCCCGTGTCCACGGGATAATACAGTACCGAGGCGAACAGGCCGTTGTCGGTGACCTGCCTGCGCTCACCGGCCGCCAGGTCGGTCTTGAGCAGGGTGTGACCGGACTTGGCGCAGCGGGTGAGCCAGGTGTAGGTGTCCAGGTCGCACGACTCCCGATCGGGCAGCAGCTCGCCGAACGAGCCGGCGAAGGCGTGCCGGCACAACCGCCGGTTGTCCGGCTGGTAGAAGTAGTAGGCCGCGCTCTCCACGTGCAGGAATTCCTGCAGCAGGACGGGCAAATCCCGCCGGAACTGCTCCAGGTCGCCGAGCGCCATGATCCGGAGCAGAAGCTGGGTGATCTCCTTCTGCTGGAGGACGCCCTCGATCCGCGGCAGGAGCGGCGCCGTCTCGTCGAGCAGCATCGCCAGCTGGCGGAGACAGGCATGGAGCAGGAATCCCGTGTCGGATCGCCCGGAGTGCGCGGCGGCCGCCCCCAGAAAATAGAACCGGTAGCGGCCGGCCTCGAGGCGGAGGAAGCAGCCGCTCAGGTCGTGGGGAAGACGGATCGTGCCTTCGCCCACCATGGTCGCCTGCGGATCGTCCTGCATGAGTCTGCGGAAGACCTCATGGACCGGCTCCGGATTCTCCGGGGCCACTCGGTCCCAGCCGGCGAACACCGGCTTGACGCCGGTGTTCTCGCCCACCAGGAACAGCCGCAGGACGTCCAGACCGGCGCGCGAGCCGAAGTCCCTGAGAAAGGCCGTCAGCGTGTCGCGCAGGGATAGGGTTTTCAAGTAGACGTGCCGGGCGCGCTGGGCCAGGTGCGCCACGCGCGGTTCGATCTCATGCCGCTCGTACAGGTCCAGCACGGTGATCAGCTCAGCCAGCCGGCGGGCGCCCAAGGGGCGCGGCTTCGGCGGCGCCGCGTCGGGAGTCGCCTCCCCGGGTGGCGGCAGCAGCACCAGAATCCGGCGGCGCCGACCCGGGTGCTGCAGCGCCCGCACCAGCACCGGGCAGGGCGCGGCGCTGCCGCACCCCAGCCGCGCCGACACGCACAGCCAGCCCGCGCCGGCCAGGGCGCGTGCCGTCGGCGGTTCGGCGAAGGCGATGAACGCCGGGTCGGGCGATGCCGCGGCGCCGCCGGCCGCCGGCACGACCAGCAGCGGCAGCGCCAGCTCCCGCCGCGGCAGCAGCTCGGCCACCACGAGGCCGCCGAATACGCCGGGCGGGCAGAGCGCGGCCAGCAGCTCACGGCTGCGCGAAGCGTGGTCGCCGGTTGTGTCGCTCTCCAAATTGTCCGTGCGTTTACGGGCCACCGCAATCACCCGGAACAACAATCTGCATCAAACCTGCGGATAGTCAGCGAAATTATAGCATTGCCCGGCTGATCCCAAAGAGGAAAAGTGCGGGTTCAGAAATCGCGGGTTTCGGGCACCGCGCCGGACGACCGCCGGTCGGACGGCGTTCACGCCGGCCCGGTCAGCGCCCGGAGCACCGCCTCGAGGCCCGCACCGAAGCCGCGCCGGACGGCCGGCTTGGCCAGGCCCCGATAGCGCCGGTCGCCCGACCGGGGCAGGGTGACGTTGTCGGTGCAGAACAGGAGCGCCGCCACCGCGAGGCCCAGCCGGGCGCCGGCGACGGCGGCCGAGGCGCACTCGCAGTCGGCGCCCAGCACCAGGCCGCGGTACCGCTCGTACACATCGGGCCCCACGCGGTAGGAGGCGTCGGTGGTGTACACCACCCCCGTGTGCACCGGCACCCTCCCGGTTCGCGCCGTGACGAGCAACCGATGCGCCAGCTCCGGATCGAAGACCGCTGGGAATTCGAGGGGCGCGTAGGCCCGCGACGCCCCCTCGTCGCGCACCGCCGCCGGCGGCACGAGCAGCTGCCCCACCTCCAGCCGGAGGTCCATGCCGCCGCACGCGCCGAAGATCACCACGCGCGCCGCACCGTTGGCTCGGGCCATCTCCAGCGCGTTGACCATGGCGGGGCCGCCCATGCCCGAATACATGAGGGTGACCGGGAGCCCGCTCCGCGGCGGGTTGAAGATCTCCCGGTCCGTGTTCTCGTCGAGCGGGACCGGCTCGGCGCTCAGCCTGGCCACGATAGCCGGCAGGAAGCTGCGCCGGCCGAAGGGGAGGATGATCACGTCGGGATGGCAGGCGAACTCGGGATTGTTGCTGTGGGCGAATCGGCGCTCGTGGCTCATTGGACAACCTCCCGTGACGGTTCCGGTCGGGAGCCCGCCGCGCGGAGAGCAGCGAACGAGCCGGCCCTGCAGGACGGTCTTAGCACGATGCGCCCGCCGCCGTCAATGGCGGGCGACGGCAGCGAAACACGCCGCGCGGAACATGACCGGCGTTATCCACGTTCTTATGGATAAACAGGGCATACGACACCCGGCCGGAATCGAGTGGCTCGACTCCCGCCGGGGTGAGGAGGAGCGATGGTGAAATTTCTGCTGTGGCTGATCCTACTGGTGCTGTGCTGGCCGCTGGCGCTCCTGTCGCTGGTGCTCTACCCGCTGGTCTGGCTGCTGCTGCTCCCCTTCCGGCTGGTGGGCATCGCCGTCGGCGGCGTGTTCGAGCTGTTCCGGGCGCTCATCTGTCTGCCCGGCCGGGTGCTGGCCCGGATCTGACCGGCCGGGGGGGGGAGTTGAGGGTTGAAAGTTGAGGGTTGAGGGTTCGAGATCGTAATCGTCATCGTGCTCGTAGACGAGCGGTTTGAAAGTTTGAAGGTTTGAAGGTTTGAAGGTTTGAAGGTTTGAAGGTTCGCAGGTTCACAAGTTCGAAGGTTCCAGGTCCGGAATCAGTTGATGGTTGATGGTTTATTCGTCGGCCGTCTCCCATCTCTCATATCCCGATTCATCAATTCACCGATTCTCCGACTCACCGTTCTCTCAGACCGACAGGAACGCCTGGCGTTGGTAGAGCTGGTTGTAGAGCCCGCCGCGGGCGAGCAGCTCGTCGTGGGTGCCTTCCTCGGCCAGGCGCCCCTTGTGCAGGACCAGGATCCGGTCCACTTCTCGGATGGTGGAGAGCCGGTGGGCGATGATGATGGCCGTCCGGCCCCGGAGCAAGTTGTGGATGGCCTCCTCCACCAGATGCTCCGTCGCCGAGTCGATATTGGCGGTGGCCTCGTCCAGGACGACGATGTCCGGCGCCCGCACCAGCGCCCGGGCGAAACTCAGGAGCTGACGCTGGCCGGCGGAGAGCAGCCGGCCCTGCTCGAGCACGTTTTCGTCGTACCGGTGGGGCATCGCCTCGATGAACGGGTGGAGCAGCGCCTCGCGGGCGGCCGCCTCGATGCGGTCGCGCCCGATGTCCGGCTGGTGCAGGCCGATGTTTTCGGCCACCGAACCGGTGAACAGGAACACGTCCTGGGGGATGGTGGCGATGCGCCGCCGCAGCGCCCGGACGGGCAGAGCGCGGATGTCCGTCCCGTCGATGGTGATGGCACCGCCGGTGACGTCGTACAGCCGGTTCAGCAGACTGATCACGGTGGTCTTGCCGCTGCCGGTGTAACCCACCAGGGCGACCCGCTCGCCCGGACGGATTTGGCAGGAGAAGTTTTGCAGCACCGGGGCTTCCGGATCGTAGGCGAAGGTGACGTCGCGAAACTCCAGTGCGCCGGCGAAACGCTCCGGCAGCGGCGCCGGCGCGGCCGGGTTCTGCACGCTGACCGGCTGGTCCAGCAGGTGGAGCACCCGCTCGGTGGCGGCCATGGCCGACTGGAAGGTGTTGAACTGTTCGGCCATCTCCCGGAGCGGCCGGAAGAACATATTAATATAGGCGAAGAAGGCGAAGATCACACCCACCCGCAGCTCCACGCCCACCAGGGTGTGGGCGGCGAACAGGGTCAACATCATACCGAGGGTGCTCACGCCCTCGAGCACAGGGAAGTAGAGGGCGTAGGCGCGGATGGTCTTGAGGTAGGCGTCGCGGTAGTTGCGGTTGTGGACGGCGAAATCGGCGGCGAACTTGTCCCGGATCCGGAAGAGGCGGATCTCCCGGATGCCGGAGATGGTCTCGTTCAGGCTGGTGTTGATCTCGGCGTTGGCCTTGCGCACGCCGCGGAAGCCGGAGCGGATGCTCCGTCGGAAGAGCGCAGTCGCCAGGATGAACACCGGCAGGGTGACGAAGGCCATCAGCGCCAGCTTCAGGTCGATCACCAGCATGGCCACGAAAATCATGCCCACTTTCAGCAGGTCGCCCACCACCGAGACGATCCCCTCGGAGATGAACTCGCGGATCGACTCGACGTCGTTCGTCACGTTGGTCAGCGTCCGGCCGGCAGCGGTCTTGTCGTAGTAGTCCTTCGACAGGTCCAGCACCTTGCGGAACAGGTCCATCCGGAGGTCCAAGAGCAGCCGCTGCCCCAGGGACTGCACCGCGTAGTTGAACAGGAACTGGCAGACCAGACCCACCACCATGAGCAATCCCAGCCACAGGGCGGTGCGCTGCAGCCCGGCGAAGTCGCCGGCGGCCACGTCACGGTCAATTCCCAGCTTGACAAGGTACGGCTCCGCCACTCCCGCCACGTTGAAGACGAGCATCAGCAGCACCGATGCGGCCGCCAGGAGCCAGCGGCGGCGCACGTAGGCGAGCAGCCGCAGGAGCTGCCGCCAGTCGCGGATGGGGGCCTGGTCGGGGGCGGCGTCAGTGTTCATTGACGCCTCCGGCCAGGGCCAGCTCCATCTGCTGCAGCCGGGCCATGCGGAAGTACAGCCCCTGCCGCGCCAGCAGTTCCTCGTGGGTGCCCGATTCCACGATCCGGCCGGCGTCCATGACGTGGATGACGTCGGACGCCTTCAGCGCCGAGATGCGGTGGGAAACGACCACCAGGGTCTTGCGCTGGCGCAGTCCCCGAAGGCTCTCCAGGATCGCCGACTCGGTGGCGGCGTCCACACTGGAGAGCGCATCGTCGAAGAAGAGCACCGGTCGGTCGCGCCAGAGCGCGCGGGCGATGGCCACCCGCTGCTTCTGCCCGCCCGACAGGGTGATGCCCCGCTCGCCCACCATCTCGTCGTAGGCGTGGGGGAAGGTCTGGATGTCCTTGTCAAGACCGGCCTGGACGGCCGCCGCCTGGACGCCCGCCGGGTCGGCGGCGTCGGCGCCCAGGGCGATGTTCCGGGCCACGGTGCGGGAGAACAGGAAGGTCTCCTGGGGCACCACGGCGATCTGCCCGTAGACGTCGTCGGGCTGCAGAGCGGTCAGGTCCGTCCCGTTGAGCCGCACCATGCCCGGCTCCGGCCGGAGCAGCCCGCACAGGACGTTCAGGAGCGTGGACTTGCCGCTCGCAACCATGCCGGTGATCCCCACCGTCTGGCCGGGCGCGATGTCGAGGTCCACACCACGGAGTACGTCCTCCCCCCCGGCCGGATAGCGGTACCGCAGCCCCCGCACGCTGAAGGCCAGGCCACCGTCGGCGACCGTCTGGAGGCCCGCCTGGGGCTCCACCGGGTACTCCAGGATGTAGTTCAGCCGCTCCAGCGCCGCCAACCCCTGCTGGACCAGCGACATGATCCAGCCCAGCGACAGCACCGGGAACGTGAGATAGCCCACCATGACGTTGAACTGGAGCAGCTCGCCGAGGGTCATCTCGCCGCGGATCACCTGTCCGCCGCCCACCACCAGGATCACCAGCTCCACCACTCCCAGCAGGAAGATGAAGAACGGCCAGATGAAACCGCGCAGGGTGGCCACCCGCATCTGATGCCGGACGTAGCCGCGATTGAGCGTCTCGAACCGCTCGAGCTCGGTGTCCTCCATGGTGTAGAGCTTGACGGTCTGGATGCCGGCGATGACCTGCCAGACCTGGTTGTTGATCGAGGCCAGGGTTTCCTGGATCCGCCGGTACATGGGGCGCAGGCGCGGCAGCACCACCACGATCAACAGGATGAGCACCACCAGCATCCCGCAGACCATGAGCATCAGGGGACCGGACAGGGCGAAGAGCACCGGCATGAAGAAGAGGAAGCGGGTCAGCGCGTTCGGCACGTACATGACCCCCGGCCCCAGCAGGGTGCGGACCTCGTTCAGGTCGTTGGTGCAGCGGCTCATCAGGTCGCCGGTCTGGTTGGCCTGGTAGAAGGTGAAGTCCAGCGCCAGCAGGCGGCCGTAGAGGCGTTCCCGCAGCTCGTACTCGATCTTGCGCGAGGCGCCGATGATCAGGTTCCGCATGAGGAACATGGCGCCGCCGGTGAGCACCATCACCAGCCCGGCCCAGAGCAGGTTCTCGAGGACCACCCCGGCGCGGTTGGCGCCGGTGATCTCGTCGAGGGTCCGCTTGAAGAATTCCGGCACCCGCACGTAGCCGTAGTTCTGCAGCAGCATGCAGGCGAAGCCGGCCAGCAGCGCCAGGCGGTACTTCCAGAGATAGGGGGCGAGGATCTTGAGGTGTCGGATGGCCGGTCTCCTCCCGCGTCCCGGCCCGTCGGGGGACGGGCGGCGGCGCCGAACTCCGATGATACCAGTTCGGCGCCCGCTTGCCAACTCCTTCTCGGGCGAGCAGATCAGCCGCTCCGCCTCATCCGTTGAGGCGGCGTGAACCGGACGCAGACATACCTCAAGCCTGGCGCATGTAACATTCCGCCAGACAGCGGCGTATAAAATGATCAGCCGCCCCCCGCCCGTCCGGGCCGGAGGAATGCCACACCGCCGGCTTATTGGAGGCATCTCATGATCTGCGACAACCGAAGACCGGTCGTTCTTTGTCTGATATTGATAGCCTTGGCAGCCGCGTCCATCATCATGCCGGCCGCGGAGACAAACCCGGCGGCCGATCCCGTCACCGCCGAACGTCTCAAGGAACACTGCTGTTTCCTGGCGGCTGATGCCCTGGCCGGACGCTCCCCGGGTTCTGAAGGATTCCGCATCGCCGCCGAATATGCCGTCAGCCGGTTTCGGGCCGCCGGCGTGAAGCCGGCCGCCGGTCCACCCGAGGCGCCGACATACCTGCAGCCGGTTCCCCTGGTCCGACGCACCGTCACCGAAGCCGCCCAGGTGGACGTGCGGACTTCCGACGGGATCCTGCATTTTCCGGCCGGTCATTTGAAGCTGTTCGCACTCGAAGGACTGGTCGGCGACGGGAAACCGCTCCCGGTGGTTTTCGCCGGATTCGGCATCCACGAACCTGAAGCCGGCTGGGATGATTTCAAGGGTCTGGACGTGTCGGGCCGGGCAGTCCTGCTGCTGATGGGCGCGCCCGTGCATGATGGCCGGCCGGTCCTTCCGGAAAACCTGCACCGGACATATGCCCCCATGAACTCTGTGCTGCGAAAATTGATGTCACTGCGGGGTGTCGCCGCCGCGCTGGTTCTGCCGGATGCCGAACTGGCCGCCGGTTTCAACGCGATACCTGATGTTCCTGATGGCCCCCAATTCGGACTCAATGACCCGGCGCCCGGCGCCTTTGGAGGCACCCCTCTGGGCGTCCTGTCGGCGGAACTGGGCCGGGCCCTGTTCTCCGGACAGGCGGCGCCCGATCCGGCCACGGTCAGCGCCGGGCAAATTCCCCCAGGACCGTTGGCGGGGGTGACCCTGTCGATCACGGTTCCGGTCCAAGAAGAGGCGGTCGACAGCTGGAACGTGCTGGGTCTGGTCGAGGGGACGGATCCTGCCCTGAAGGAACAGGTCGTGGTGGTATCCGCCCACCTGGACCATCTGCCGCCAGCCGCCGACGGACAGATCTTCCCGGGGGCCAACGACAACGCCAGCGGCGTGGCGGCGTTGTTGGAAATCGCGCGCGTGGTCGCTGCTCAACCGCCCCGGCGGTCGGTGTTGTTCGCGGTTCTCACCGGAGAAGAGGGCGGATCCATGGGGGCCCGATATTTCCTGACACGCGGGTCCGTGGACCGCACTCGAATCGTCGCCGACCTGAACATGGACATGATTGGCCGGACCGAAGACGGTGCTTCCGCTGACCGGCCGCAATATGCCCTTGATTCCGACCGGGTCACCCCGTCCTTCACTCGTATCATCGAGACGGTGAATGAGCGGACGGTGCGTTGGCCGTTGAAATATGTCCATCCCAAAAATCTGGGCAGTAGCGACCATTATGTGTTCGACGCGACGGGCATCCCCGCGGTGAACTTCTATTCGGGCCGGGTCTCCGACACGCACAAGCCAACGGACACGCCCGACCGGTTGGATTACGACAAGATGGCGCACATCGCCCGCCTGGTCCTCGCCGTCACCCTGGAAATCGCCAACCGCGAACCGCTTTGGTGAGGAGTGTTTGATAGCTGACAGGGGACCGCGGCGGTTCGGCCCCACTGGGCGGAGTCCTTCACCGCCGCGGGCGCGGCCAGTACTCCTCCGGCAGTGAAACAAACTGGCTCTGGATCCAGCTTGCCCGGCCCTGGATGTAGGCGGTGGGGCGGGCGGCGTTCCAGCGCTTCGGATTGGGCAGCACGGCCGCGAGCAGCGCCGCCTCGCGCGGCGTGAGCCGGGCGGCCGGCTTCCGGAAGTGGTGCCGGGCGGCCGCCTCCGCCCCATAGACTCCGGGGGCGAACTCGGCGACGTTGGCGTACACCTCCAGGATCCGCCGCTTCGGCCAGAGCAGCTCCAGCCAGACTGTGTAGTAGGCCTCGGCGCCCTTGCGCAGGAACGACCGCCACGGGGGCAGGAAGAGGTTCTTGGCCACCTGCTGGGTGATGGTGCTGGCGCCGCGGAGCGGTCTCTTGGGATTGCGCTGGTGCTTGTTCCGGGCGTTTTCGATCTCCACGAGGTCGAAGCCGTGGTGGTTGAAGAAGCGCTGGTCCTCGGCGGCGAGCACCGCCGAGAAGAGCCACGGCGATATTTGCTCGGCCGGGACGTTCGTGTGCCGCCAGCCGGCGGGACGTCCCTTCAGCAGATTGTCCGCTGACTGGACCAGCATGACCGTGGTCACCGGCGGGTGCACGAAACGGAGCACAGCCACCTCGACGGGCGGCACCAGGAGCAGGACCAGCCCCGCCTTCCAGGCCACCGCCCGGATCCGCCGGGCCAGGCTCCGCTTCGCCGGCGGCGGCACCGCGGGGGCGGGCGCCTCGGGGGTAGGCCCCGCCGGCGGGCCGCCGGGGGGAACGGGTGAAATGATGTCGTCGGGTATGTCGATCATGGCGCTTCTCGAGCGCCCATTCTCGCGCAAAGCCGCCACGCCGCCAAGCGAAATCCGCGTCGCCGGGAGGCGGTGACGGGCGGCGGAGGCTGGGGTATAATGGCGGACGATTCGGGCGCCGGACGCCGGCGTCATCCGGAGGCGACATGGACGGCATCCGCTACGAGTTTGTCACCACGCTCCCCGTTGAAACGGTGGTGGACCTATACCGCGAGGGCGGCTGGTGGGACGAGCGCTGGTCACGGACAGCCATTCCCGCAATGATCCGCGGCAGCTTCGCCTTCCTCGTGGCCCGCGATGCCGCCGGCGCCGCCGTGGGCATGGGCCGGGCGATCTCCGACGGCGCCAGCGACGCCTACATCCAGGACGTCGTGGTCCGCCGCAATCTGCGGGGTCGCGGCATCGGCGCGGAGATCGTCCGCCGCCTCACGGCGCGCTGCCGGAACCGGGGTCTCGATTGGATCGGGCTCGTGGCCGAGCCCGGCACCCAGGCGTTTTACGAGCGACTGGGTTTCCATGCCCGGCCGGGTTACCAGCTGATGCTTCATGAGCGTGACCATGACTGATCCGTTTCTCTTCCTGGGCCGGGAGTTCCGGCGCGTCGACCTCGCGGATCAAGCGCTGCTGGAAGGCTTTTACCGCCGGTTTCCCCAGCCGCTGTCAGGTTTCACGTTCGCCGCCCAGTTCGCCTGGCGGATTCCCTTCGCCCACGCCTGGGCGCTCCTCGACCCGGATACCCTCCTCATCACCACCAGCCATCCAAACGATCCGCCGCAGGGACTCAACCTGCTCCAGCCCGTGGGCCTCTTCCCTCCCGAGAGCCAGGCCCGGCTCCTCGCCGAAATCGGCCGGTTGGCCGAACCGCTGCGAATCGTCTGCGTCAGCCGGGCGTTCATCGACCGCCACCCGGAGTTTGTCCGCCATTTCACCGTCGCCGAGGATCGGGCGTTCGCCAACTACGTCTACCGGTCCGAGGACCTGGCCGAGCTGGCCGGGCGGCGGTACGCCAAAAAGCGCAACCTCATCGCCCAGACCCGTGAACTGTACACATGGCAGGTGGAGCGGCTCACGGCGGCGACGGTGCCCGACTGCCTCGACGCCTGCCGGGAGGTCAGCGAACCGGTCAACGCGAACGTCAACCGCCTGTTCCGTTTTGAACTGGACGCGCTGAAAGAGACCCTGGCGCACTTCGGTGTCCTGCGGCAGGACGGCATCCTGCTCCGGGTGGGCGGCACCGTGGCCGGAATGGCGGTGTTTGAGCCCATCGCGCCCGACACGGCGGCGGTGCATTTCGAGAAAGCCGACCGCCGGCACAAGGGAATCTACCAGGTGCTCAACATGGAGTGCGCCCGGCTCATCCGCGACCTGGGCTTCCTCCGGATCAACCGCGAGGAGGACCTGGGCGAGCCGGGGCTGCGGCAGGCCAAGCTGTCCTATCACCCGTCCGAGATCGTGCCGGCGTACACGCTGGCCTTCACCGGAGGGCCGTCCGCCCCCTGAGCCCGACCCGCACCGGAGGTGCCATGCCCGTCCAGGAGAATCCCCTCCCCGCATTTCCCATCGAGGAGTACCGGCTATCCAACGGGCTGACCGTGTTCCTGCTGGAGGATCACACCCTGCCCCTGGCGGCGGTAAACGTCAGCTACCGCGTCGGCTCCCAGAACGAGCGGCCGGGGCGCACCGGCTTCGCCCACCTGTTTGAGCACATGATGTTTCAAGGGTCCAAGCACCATGACGCGGATTTCTTCCATCCCCTGCAAGAGATCGGCGGCAGCGTCAACGGCGGCACCGACACCGACCGCACCCGCTACTGGGAACTCGTCCCGGCCGCCTATCTCGAGCGGGCGCTCTGGCTGGAGGCCGACCGGATGGGTTTTCTGCTGGACGCCCTGACGCCCGAGCGGCTGGCCAATCAGATCGCCGTGGTGCAGAACGAGCGGCGCCAGAGCTACGAGAACCGGCCATACGGTCTTGTGGCCGAGCGGATGGCCGCCGCCCTCTACCCACCCCACCATCCATACAGCTGGCCCACCATCGGGTTCATGGCGGACATCGCCGCGGCGACGCTCGAGGACGTCCGCGATTTCTTCCGGACCTGGTACACGCCCAACAACGCCAGCCTGTGCCTGGCGGGCGACTTCGAATCGGCCCGGGCGAAAGAACTCGTGGCGACGTATTTCGGCGCGATCCCCCCCGGACCGCCTGTTTCCCGGCCCGGGCGCTGGGTGCCGGCGCTCGACGGCGAGATGCGGCTGCTCATCGGCGACCGCGTCCAGCTGCCCCGCGTCTACGCGGCCTGGCCCACCGTGCCGCTGTATGCCGGCGACGACGCCGCGCTGGACGTGTTCGCCCGGGTGCTGGGCGGCGGGCGGACGTCGCGCCTCTACCAGCGCCTCGTCTACGAGCGGCAGATCGCCCAGGACGCCGTGGCCTGGCACGACGCCCGGCAGATCGCGGGGACGCTCAACCTGATGCTCACCCCGCGCCCCGGTCAGACGTCCGAGGCCGTCGAGGCCGCCGCCTTCGACGTCGTCCGGGAGGCGCTGGACGGGGGCATACCCACGGCGGAGCTGGAGCGCGTCCTCACCGACAACACCGCCGCCTACATCCGGAGCCTCCAGTCCCTGGGCGGCTTCGGCGGCGTGTCCGACCGGATCAACGAGTTTTATCACTACCTGGGCCGGCCGGACATGTTCCGCTGGGAGTTGCAGCGTTACCTCGATCTGACACCCGAGGCGGTCGTCGCGGCGGCCCGACGTTACCTGGGCGCGGGGCGGCTGGTCGCCCGGGTGGAACCGCTGCCGCCGCTGGCGCCGTCGGCTTGCCCGGCGGCCGTCGGCGTGGACCGGACCGTCATGCCCGGGCCCGGGCCCGAGTCCGCGTTCCGGCTGCCGCCGCGGCAGACGTTCACGCTGCCCAACGGCCTCCGGGTGGTGCTGGCGGAGCATCACAAGCTGCCGCTGGTGAGCGGCTGCCTCATCGTGCGCGGCGGGCTGGCCGCCGAGCCGGCCACCCGTCCCGGGCTGGCCGACCTGACCGCGGCCATGCTGCGGGAGGGCGCCGGCGGCCGCTCCTCCACCGAGCTGGCCGAGGCCGTCGAGGCGCTGGGCGCCGAGCTGTCCTGGGTGACGTGGCCGGACGCCGTCATCGCCAGCCTCTCGGCGCTGCGGCATCGCCTGGCGCCGTCGCTGGCGCTGCTCGCGGACATGGTCATCCGGCCCGACTTCCCCCCTGCCGAGATGGAGCGCCTGCGGCAGCAGCGTCAGGTGCGCCTCACCCAGCTCCAGGACCAGCCTCACTACCTGGCCGCGGTGGCCGCCCAGCGGGCGGTCTACGGCGCGCATCCGTACGCGCACCCGGTGGCGGGCACCGCCGCCTGCCTGGCCGCCGTCACCCTCGACGAGGTGCGGGCGCATTGGCGCGCCGCTTACGTGCCGGGCAACGCGGTGCTTGTCGTCGCCGGCGACATCTCCCGCCCGGAGCTGGAGTCCGCCCTCGGCGGACTGGCTGCCTGGCCCGCCGCGCCGGTGCCGGCCGCCGGCCCGCCCCCGGTGCCCCCGCCCGGCAATCGGACCGTTTACCTGCTGGACCGGCCGGGCGCCCCCCAGTCGGTGGTCACGGCCGCGCTGGCGGGCAGCCCCCGGACCGCCCCCGATTTCGCCGCCCTGACGGTGCTCAACACCGCCCTGGGCGGCCAGTTCGTCTCGCGGCTGAACCTGAACCTGCGCGAGGACAAGGGGTACACTTACGGCGCCCGCTCCCGCGTCAGTTTCGAGGCCGCCGGCGGCACCCTGACCGCCACGGCGCCCGTGGAGACGCGAGTCACCGCCGCGGCCCTCCGGGAGATTCTGGCCGAGCTCGACGGCATCGCCGGCGCCCGGCCGCTCAGCGCCGGGGAACTCGCCTACGCGCAGGGTTCGCTGGTCAACGGCTATGCCCGCCGGTTCGAGACGTCCGACCAGATCGTCCGGGAGCTCCTCGACGTCTACCTCTTCGGCCTGCCCGACGACGAGCCCGAAGCGCTGCCCGGGCGCATCCGCGCCGTCACGGCCGCGGATGTGGCCGAGGCCGGCGCCCGGCACATCCGGACAGACCGCCTGGCGGTCGTCATCGTGGGCGACGCGGCCGCCGTGCGCCCCGACCTGGAGGCACTCGGCTGCGGCGCCATCGTTCCGCTGGACAGCGACGGCTTCCCGCTCACCGCCTCCGCCCACTCGGCCGGTGATTGATTCAAGGAGGATGCCATGCCCACGACGCCGCGGATCATCCGGCTCATCGCCTGCGCCGGGATCGCCGTCCTCGCCGCCGCCGCGCCGGCAGCCGCCCAGACGGCGGAGAACGCCTACCGGCTGGAGTCGCCCGACGGCCGGATCGCGGTGACGGTCCGGGCGGCGGACCGGCTCCGCTACGACGTCGCCCTGCGCGGCCGCGTCGTGATGCCGGACTGCACCTGCGTGCTGCGCATCGGCGACGCCGCCGTGGGGCTGGCGCCGCGGATCGCCGCCACCACCGAGCGCCGCGTCGACGACACCGTGGCGCCTCCCGTCCCGCAGAAGGCTGCCCGGATCCCGGAGCGCTACCACGAACTGCGGCTGATTCTGGCCGGAGGCGGCGAGGCGGTCTTCCGCGCCTACAACGAGGGCGTCGCCTATCGGTTCGAGACAGCGATTCCGCAGGACCGCGTGACGGTGTGGGACGAGGAGGCGGAGTTCCGGTTCGCCGGCGACTGCACCGTGTATTATCCCCGCGAGGACGGCTTTTTCTCGCACAACGAGCGGGAGTTCGTCCGCCTGCCACTACCGGACGTCACCGCCGCCATGCTGGCCAGCCTGCCGGCGGTGGTGGCGGCGCCCGGCGGCGTCCGGCTCGCCGTCGCCGAGTCGGACCTCGCCGATTATCCCGGGCTGTGGCTCCGGGGCAACGGGCGGGACGGCCTGAACGCGACGTTCCCGCCGCTGCCCCTGGAGACGCGGCTCGCCGGAGACCGCCACCTGCGCGTCACCCGCACCGCCGATCACATCGCGGTGACCGCCGGCACGCGGACGTATCCGTGGCGCCTCGTGGCCGTCGCCGAGCGGGACGCCGATCTGATCACCAACCCGCTGGTGTATCTCCTGGCCGCCCCCAGCCAGGTGGCCGACCCCACCTGGATCCGGCCGGGCAAGGTGGCGTGGGACTGGTGGAACGCGTTGAACCTCGCCGGCGTGGACTTCCCCGCCGGTGTCAACACGGCCACGTACAAGCACTACATCGATTTCGCCGCCGCCCACGGCCTCGAGTACGTGATCCTCGACGAGGGGTGGTACCCGCTGGGCGACCTGCTCCGGGTGGTCCCCGGCCTGGACATGGACGCCCTGGCTGCCTACGCCCGATCCCGGGGCGTGGGGCTGATCCTGTGGGTGATCTGGCAGACGCTGGACGACCAGTTCGACGCGGCGTTTGACCGGTTCGCGCAGTGGGGGATCCGGGGGATCAAGGTGGACTTCATGCAGCGGGACGACCAGCCGGTGATCAACTTCTACCACCGGGTGTGCCGCGAGGCGGCCCGGCGCCGCATGGTCGTGGATTTCCACGGCGCCGTGCGCCCGGCCATCTTGACGCGGACCTGGCCGAACCTGCTCGCCACCGAGGGCGTGCGCGGCCTCGAGCAGAGCAAGTGGTGCGCCGACGCCAACCCGGAGCACGACGTGACCCTGCCGTTCACGCGGATGCTCCTCGGTCCCATGGACTACACCCCCGGCGCCATGCGCAACGCCGCCCACGCCAGCTTCGCCCCCGTGTTCGAGCAGCCCATGAGCCTGGGCACCCGCTGTCACCAGCTGGCCATGTACGTGGTCTACGAGAGCCCGCTGCAGATGCTGTGCGACAGCCCCGCGCTCTACGCGCGGGAGCCCGAGGCGATGGTCTGGCTGCGGGCAGTGCCCACGGTGTGGGACGAGACCATCGTGCTGGATGCGCAGATCGGGGACTTCGTCGCAGTGGCCCGCCGGCGGGGCGACGCGTGGTTCGTGGGCGCCATGACCGACTGGACGCCGCGAGAGCTGACCATCGACCTGTCCTTCCTGCCGCCTGGATCGTTCACGTTGACCGCGTGGGCGGACGGCGCCAACGCCGACCGCTGGGGCAGCGACTTTCTCATGACGGAACAGACCGTGGATCGGAACTCTAAGCTCACGGTCCGGCTGGCGGCCGGCGGCGGCTGGGCGGCCCGGATCCGGCCCGACCGCCCCTGACGGCCGCCGGTCACGGACCCAGCTGCTCCAGCAGGGACGCCAGCCGGTCCCGCTGCGGCGGCCGCATCCCCAGCGCCTCGATCTCCTCATGGAGCCGGGCCAGCCCGCCGTTGCCACCCACGTAGCCGTTGACGCGAGCGGCCAGGGTGGAATCGGTGAACGCCTGCGGATCAGGGAACAGGCGCCGGAACTCCCGCATCAGCTCCCCCGACTGCCGCAGGTAGTACTTCTGATGGTAATCCTCGGCCCGGTAGAACCGCCCCGCCGGGCGGATCTCGGTGACGATCGTCCGCCCCAGTTGCGCCGCCAGTCGGTCGCGGCCGGCGCGCGCCAGCTCCGCTTGCGTCTCGTCGTGATAGAACACCGCCGCCATGTACTGGCGGGACCAGGCGCGGCTCGTGGGCCGGTGACCGGACCAGAAGACTTCCAGCAGTTCCGCGTAGGAGATTCGGTCGGGATCGAAGTCCACCTGGAGCGTTTCGGTGTGATCGCCCAGCCGGTGGTAGGTGGGGTCGGCCTGCGTGCCGCCGGTGTACCCCACGCGGGTCCGGATCACGCCGGGCAGACTCCCGAACCGGGAGTCGGGCCCCCAGAATCAGCCCATGGCGAACGTGGCGGTCTCCACACGGGCCGGCATCGCGCCGGAACCGGCGGAGCGACGTCGCGGATCGGGATCGGGTATGGCACTCACGACTTGCTTCTCCTTGGAAAGGCCGGTTGGAACCGGGCTGCAGCCGACGGCGGCGGCGTCCGCCGTCGGGACACTGTGCGGGTTCGCCGGCAGCCCGCCGGCGGGCCGCGCCGGACGGTCATCCGCCTGCAACGACAACGCCACGACGATCGCCACCGCGGCGATCCAGAACACGGTGCTCGCCGCCGGGCGTTTTGACGACGAAGTGGCTGCCTGCAACAGGTCGCGCATTCGATCACTCCTCGCCGCCGGGTGCAGCCCTGTGGCCGCATCGGCTGCCGATTTTTAGATGCGGAGTCCGCCGGATTGTCTTCATGAATGAAGTGCATGGCCGCCACCGGAAGTGGTCACGGCGGTCATCGTCCGCTCAGTAAACCATGGCAAGCCGTCCCGGACGGAATGGGTATGGTGTTGAATTTCTTATTGATCACCTTTAAAATTAAGGGAGTGACACCGTCAAAACCCGCATTCCGGCGCCCCACCGCCCCGCTGTCGCCTGCGCGCAACGGCGCGTTTCCGGGTGCGGCATCGATCCGGTCCAGGAGGCGATCATGTCCCAGACCCCCGGCCAGCCCCCGTCGGTGAATCCGCCCGGCGGACGCCCGCCGTCTGACAAGCCGGCGGCGGCGAGGCTGCCGGCCGCCCGCTGGCTGGTCACCGTCCGGAGCGGCCCCCACGCCGGCCGCCCGTACCCCCTCGATGACCAGGTCAGAATCGGGCGCAGCTCGGACAATGACATCGTGGTGCCGGACATGCGCGCGTCGCGCAACCACGTCCGGGTGGAGTGCGTGGGCGACGACTGCTTCATGACGGACTTGGGGAGCAGCAACGGCACGCTGGTGAACGGCCGCCGGATCGAGGGCACCGTCCAGCTCGCCGACGGCGACGTCTTCACCGTCGGGTGCACCGAGTTCATGCTGGCGGCCGGCGCCGCGCCGGCCGAGCGGGTGGACCAGACCGCCGGCGGCAACCCCCTGCCGCTCTATCCGGGCCCGGGCGAGGCGCTCACCATCCCCATGCCGGTGGACCAACCACCCGCTCCACCCGCCCCGCCTCCTGCTGCCTCGATTTGTTCCGGTTGCGGCTCCGCCCTGCCGTCGGGCGCCAAGTTCTGCACGATCTGCGGTCTGGCCGCCGCCGCGCCACCGCCCGTCGCAGCCGCCCCGCCACCGGCGCCTTCCCCGGCGGCAGCTCCGGCGCCTGCACCCCCGCCGGCCCACGTGCCACCCCCTCTGGCGGCGCCCCCGGCTCATGCGGCTCCGGCACCACCGCCCACGCCGGCTGCCTACATCCCGCCTCCGGCGCCCCCCGCCGCGATGCCGTCAGCCGCGTGTCCCCAGTGCCGGGAACCGCTGACCCCCGGCAGCCGATTCTGCACCACCTGCGGCTATCCGGTATCCGCGGCGCCACCGGCGGCCGCCCCGCCGCCGGCATACGCACCGTCACCGGCTTACGCACCGCCGCCCGAAGCGGCGCCTCCCGTCCAGACGGCCCCGGTTCCCCCGCCCCAGCCGGCCGTCTACGCCCCGGCGCCGGCGCCCCCGGTCCCGGCCGGGCCGCCGCCGCTGCCGATCACCCAGCCGGTTCAGCCGCCGGCGTCGCTGCTGGACGACGTCATCTTCGAGAAATCCGTGGCTTCGCTCTGCCCGGAGTGCGGTCACCCGCTGGACCCGGGCGCGCGCTTCTGCATCACCTGCGGCCGGCCGGTCGCCTGATCAGGGAGCGGAGCTCGGACATCGGACATCGAATATCGGACTTCGAGTATCGGACTTCGGATATCGAGCCTCAGATCTCGTGCTCGTAGTTCGTCATCGCACTCGTAATTCGTGATCGTAATCGTCATCGTACTCGTCACCCGGCGGAGCCGGGACCAAAGGGGCATGATGGTGAACTTCAGCTCAGTGCCGCGCTACTGGGTTTCCGGCAAGCCCGTCCAGCTTCAAAGACAATAGCCAGGCGCAGCCCGGCGCAGCCGGGCAGCGCCTGGGAAGCCGGTTATTTTTACCCGGCGCGCCCCTGCACAGGGGCGCGGGGAAGCGTAGGGTCCGCCGACACTCTTTCCTCGCGCCCCGTACCCGGGGCGCGGCGCGTCAACTAGTTGGCCTTCCAGGCGCGGCCCCGCGTTCGCGGGGCTGCGCCTGGCTATTTTCGTCGTGATTGCGGAGACGGTGCCGATCGATGAACGGCTGGTTGGACGAGTGAATTCCAGATGCCCTTAATCAATGGGTTCCGGCTTTGCCGGCTTGGGATTACGATCACGAATTACGATTACGAATTACGAGTACGACCCGCTCTCACGACGCATCATGAAACTCCCCCTATCTCCCATCTCTTATCTCCTATCTCCTATCTCCTATCTCCCAACTGTTTACTGTTTACTGTTTACTGTTTACTGTTTACCATCCCCCATAACCGCTCCCTGAGCCCCGAGGTGCGGCGGACGCGGGCCGCTGCGGCGGACGCGAACACCGCCGGGGCGGCCAGGATGTCCACCGCCTGCCGCGCGCGGGTCACGGCGGTGTACACCAGCTCCCGGGTGAGCACAGGATTCTCGCGGTCGGGCAGGACCAGCAGCACCCGGTCGAACTCCGAGCCCTGGCTCTTGTGCACCGTCATGGCGTACACCGTCTCATGCGCCGGCAGCATGGCCGGCAGGAAGCGCCGCGGAGGCCCCTCCCCCTCCGGCGGGAAGAACACGCGCAACGCCCCGTCCGCGTCGGGCCGCACGAGGCCGATGTCGCCGTTGAACAGGCGCAGGTTGTAGTCGTTGACGGTGACCATGACCGGGCGGTGGGCATACCAGGCGCCGCCGGGCGGCCGGATCACTCCCCGGGCGGCGAGCACGTTCTCGGCCAGGCAATTCAGCGCCGTCGTGCCGTAGGGTCCGTCGCGCACGGCACACAGGATGCGGAAACGCCTCAGCGCCTCCAGCGCGGCGAGCGGATCCGCCACCGCCGCGCACGGGGCGAACCCGTCCTCGATGGCGGCCGCCAGCGCCGCTGCCAGTTCCCGCGGCGGCGGCAGGGGCAACCATCGGATCTCCGCGTGCGTCGCGAACAGCGGCTCAAACGCGGACCAGCTCGCACCGGCGTTGACGGCATGGCATAGGGCGCCGATGCCGCCGTCGGCGGCGAAGCGGTAGCTGTGTCGGAGCTGGACCAGGCAGTCCTGCAGCGGCCGGGCGGCCGGGTCGGCGTGCCCCTCGGCCAGCACGCGGTCGCCCGTCGCGGCGGCATAGCTGTGCGCCAGCGCCGGGCGGAAGCGGTTCTCGGCCGGCGCCGCGCACAAGTCGCCGAGGAACGCGCCTGCCTCCACCGAGGCGAGCTGGTTTTTGTCCCCAAGCAGCACCAGCCGGGCGCCCCCGGGGAGCGCCTCCAGGAGGCGGGCCATCAAGGCCACATCCACCATCGATGCCTCGTCCACCACCAGCACGTCGCACGGGACGGGGTCGGTCGCACCGCGCGCGAACGCCCCGCTGCCGCGGGCGCCCAGCAGGCGGTGGATGGTCTGGGCCGGCCGGGCCAACGCCCGCTCCTTCACTGCCGCCGCTACGTCCAGCCCCGCCAGGACGGATCGGAGCGCCTCGTTCATTCGCGCGGCCGCTTTGCCCGTGGGCGCCGCCAGGGCGACGATCCGCTCCGGCCGCTGCTCCAGCAGCAACGCCAGGATGCGGGCCGCCGTGGCCGTCTTCCCCGTGCCGGGCCCGCCGGAGATCACGCATAACCGCCGGGTCGCCGCGACGTAGGCGGCCACCCGCTGCCAGTCGGGCACCGTCGCGGCGGACGGGAAGAACCGGCCGAGTCGCGCGCCCAGTTCCGGGTCGGCCGAATCCGCGGCGGGATCCGCCGCCAGAGCCAGCAACCGCTCTGCCAGCGTCTGCTCATAGCGCCAGTAGCGGTACAGGTACAGCCGCCGCCCTTCCAGTACCAGCGGCGCCCACTCGCCGGCGCCGCCCACCGGCCGGCACGCCGCCAGGCGGCGCGCCCAGGCGCCGCCGCCGCCCCAGGCCGCCGTCTCCGGCCAGGCGGCGGCCGATTCATCCGCCGCCAGTTCGAGGTCCAGGCAGATGTGCCCTTCGGCGCGGGCACGGCTCACCAGCGCCGCCGCCGCCGCCAGCTCCGGTCCGGCGGCCGGGTCCAGCCCGTCGACAAGCCGGGCGAAGTGGCGGTCGATTTCCTGAAACCGCGGATCCGCCAGGATCCGCTCCGCTACGGCGTCCATGACGGCTCCTCCAGGATGCGCGCCGCCCACCCCTCCACCTGCGCCCGTTCCGGACGGCGGTGGAAGACGCCGGGACGGCGTGGGTCAGCCGGATCCATCCCCCGCAGAAACAGGTAAAAGGCGCCGCCCATGTGGCGGTCGTAGTCGTAGCCGGGGAGCGTGCGCGCCAGGTACCGGTGCAGCGCCAGCACGTACAGGTTGAGTTGCAGGTCGTAGTGGTGAACGCGCATGGCCTCGGCGAGCCGCTCCGGCAGGTAATCGCCGGGCTGGATGCCGAGGTGGTTGGACTTCCAGTCCAGCAGGTAGTACCGGCCGGCGTGGCGGAACACCAGGTCGATGTAGCCCCGCAGATACCCGGAGACGGCCACCAGCGCGGACGGCTCGTCGTCGCCCGCCAGCGTCGCCAGGTCCGCCGGAGTCACCAGTCGCAGCGGCAGCCAGAACTCCAGCTCCGGAACCCGATCCGGCCCGCCGATGTCCGCCAGCCGCAGGCCGTCGGTCAGCGGCGCGGCCAGCACCCGCTGCATCCAGCGGGTGACCCCGGGGGCCCAGGCCGCGCCGTCCGACGACCGCCGGGCCAGTCCGTGCCGCCGGAGCTGCTCCTCCACCACGCCGGCGCAGTCGGGCGCGGCGAAGTCGATCCGCTCCAGGATCGCGTGCAGCGCCGTGCCGGCACGCACGCCCCGGGGGAAGGCCAGATGATCCTCACGCGCCGCGACCGCCGGCTCCGCAGACACCGCGGCCGGCCCGATCTCGGGATCGTGGTCGGGCAGCTCCTCCACGGCGGGGGTTGCGGCGGCGCCCCGCGTGAGCACGGAGTAGCTCACCACGCGCCAGCCCGCCGGGACCGGCGCCGGCAGCTCCCGCGGCACCCGCGGGACGACCGCTCCGGCGGTCGGGGCGGGCATCGGCGGCGCCGCCAGCGGCAGCTCGGCGACCTCGATGGGCGCGCCGCTCCGCAGCGCCTCCAGATCCGCCAGCAGCGCCTCGCGCGTCGGCGGCAGCGCGGGCTCGCCGTCGCGCCGGTGGAAGAGGTAGGCGGGTGCCGAATCCTCAGCTTCGTTAATGCGGTCCCAGGCGAGGTAGCACCGGCATCGGGCGCGGGTCACCGACACGTAGAGCAGCCGGACGTCCTCGGCCAGTTTCTCCCGCCTGGCCCGGACCTTATCCGCGCAGCCATAGTCCCAGACCGGCCGGCCGGTGTCGTCGTGGTAGCCGCACGGCTCATTTTTCGAGAGCTTCCTCCCTCTGCTCCACGGGAACGGGAGAAACACCACGGGAAACTCCAGCCCCTTGCTGCGATGCATGGTCAGGACCTGGACGGCGTCGGCATCGCTTTCGAGACGCAGCTCGTACGCGTCCACCCGTTCGTCACCGGACTCGGCCCGTCGGCCCGCCAGCCATCCGATCACGCCGGCCAGGCCCATGCCGCACTCCGACTCGATCCCGTGCAGCAGCTCCGCCACATGGAAAAAATTGGTCACCCGCCGCTCGCCGCCGGCCAGGCCCAGCAAACGCCCCCGTACGCCGCACTCCGCGTCCAGCCGCCGGAGCATGGGGAGCAGCCCCCGCGAGGCCCACGCGTCGTGCAGGCGGTGGAACTGTTCGAGCCAGCCTTCCCACTCCGTCGCCTCGCGGGCCAGCCGGTCCACGCCGGCCAGGTCCAGCCCCAGGGCGTCGGTGAGGAGCGCGGCGCGCACCGCGCCGCCCGACGACGGCGCCGCCGCCGCCCGCAGGATCAGCTCCATCTCTTCCGCCTCCGGAGAACCGAACACGTTGTCGGCCCGGGAGAGCACCGCCGGCACGCCGGCGGCCTGGAGCGCATCCTTCACGAGCTGCGCCTCGGTCCGGCTGCGGACCAGGACGGCCGCGTGGGCCGCGCGGAACGGTTCGGCGCCGATCCGGCAGTCGCGGGCCGGATCCAGCAGCCGGCGGATCTCCGCGGCCACCGCGCGGGCGGCCATTTGGCGGGCCACGGCAACCTTGTACCGGCCATCGTCCCAGCACCACTCGGGCAGGTCGGGCGGCAGGGTCCAGATAGTGAGCGCCGGCGCTTCCCGGCCGCCTTCGGTGAGCAGCGGACAGGGACGCTCGGCATCCGCCTCCACGGGCGGCAGTTCGATCCCCGCGATCACGAAGGGACGCTCGCCCCTGAACAGCCGCGCCGTCGCCGCCAGCAGCCCGGGTGTGGACCGGTAGTTGCGCGTCATCGTGTGCCGGACCACGCCCTGTTCTCGCGCGGCGCGCAGGTAGGCGAAGATGTCGGCGCCGCGAAAGCTGTAGATGGACTGCTTCGGGTCGCCGATGTAAAAAACCGTCGTATCGCTCCGGCCAAATGCCTTCTGAAAGATGGCGTACTGAACGGGGTCCGTGTCCTGAAATTCGTCCACAAGCACCGCCCGGTACCGGGCGCGCAACGCGGACCCCAACTCCTCGCCGTCGGGTCCGGCCAGCGCTTCGCGCACCGCCCGGAGCAGATCGTCGAAGCCGCGCACCCGCGCCGCCTCCTTGCGCCGTGGCAGCTCCCGGCGGACCTGCTCCACGAGGCGCATTTCCAGGGCAAACAGCGCGTCGGCCACCTGCCCGTTCAAGCGCTCCGTCTCCGCAACGATTTCGCCGAACAGGGCGATGGCGGAATGCTCCGGCAATCCGAATCCCTTTTTCAGCGACCGGCTCATCTTGTCCGGGATGAGCAGCTCGACGGCCTTCAAATCCACAGCGGCGGCGCCGGCCTGCAGCCAGGCATCGATGGCGCGCGCCAACCGGTCCACCGATTCATCCTTGTAGATGTTGCCCTTGAAGCGTCCGTCGAGTAACAATGCGATCACGTCGTCCCGTGCAGACAGCCACATCCCGCCGAACCGGACATACCGGTTGTGGAGCTCGGCGAAGCGGCGATCCATCGCCGCCGCATCCACGGGCGCGACCTCAGGCAACAGGCGCAGCTCGGGATTCCACAGTTGACGGGGCAACCGGTCCACCAGCGTGTCGGGGGTCAGCCCCTGCTCGGCGGCATGAGCCGCCAGCCAGGCCGGGGCACCGGCGATCTCCCGCCGCCAGAAGTCGCAGACCACCTCCCGGAGCAGATCGTCCGTGTCGGTCGCCAGCTCGGTCTGGAACAGCACCCGGCTCTCGAACGCCGACACCTTCAGCACCCGGTGGCAAAAGCCATGGATGGTGAAGATGGCTGCCTGATCCATGTCCTGCTCGGCAGCCTGAAGGCGCGCGGCCAGCGTCGCCGCTCCGTGTCGCGCCGCCGCCCGCCGCCGGATGGTGTCGATTTCGGCGTGGCGGCACGGGCCGTCCTGGAGGGCGTCCTTCAAAAAGCGGCGCACACGCCGGCGCAGCTCCGCGGTGGCCGCCTCGGTGAAGGTCACCGCCAGGATCTGGTCCACCGGCGGTGCGTCGTCCGGCTCCAGCAGGAGGCGCAGGCATAGCAGTGCCATGGCGTACGTCTTGCCGGTGCCGGCGCTGGCCTCGATGAGGTGGCGGCCCGCGAGCAGCTCGTCGGCCAGGACATCGAACGATCGGCAGGTCCGCTTGTTCACCGCGTCTCCTCACCAGAGTCCAGCAGCGGTTCGAACACCGTCAGCGCCAGCCTGGCGAATTCCTCGTGCACTCCGCCGCCTTCAGAGGCGAACACACCGAGGCGGTCCAGGGCCAGGCGGAGGCAGAAGTCATCAGCCTCCGGAGATTTCCGGTATCCACCCAGCCATTCGTCCTGAGCCGCGCGCATGGCCCGGGCGGTGTCACCCTGTTTGCGGAACTCCGCCGCGAATTTCTCGGATGACCGGGGCGCGAAGGGGATGAACCCGTGGACCCCTTCCCAGAACACCTCAAGCAGTCGGGCGAGCACAGCCGCCGGGTCGGGGATCGGCGCGATGGACCAATGGTCGACATCTTTCTTCTTCATCCCGATGAACACGCCGCGGCTCACCCGGTCGGGATGAGCGGCCGACAGAAGCAGGAGCTCCACCCACAGGGACAGCCGGTCTACGGCCCGAATCGCCCCCGGCCGGACCCGCAGAAGTGTGCCGCCGGACACTCCCCCCACCGCGCCCCGGATGGTGAGGGGCCCGTCCGGGCCTGGGAGCGCGAGCTCCACCGCCATCGACTCGGTCTCGGCATCTCCCTGCGCCTGCGCCACCCGCTCCCGGATGGCCACCGCCTCCCGCCACAGTTCGGCGAACGCCACCTGACCTGCCGTGCCGGGGGGAAGCTCCCCGGCCGCCTGGAGACGCGCACGCGTCGGACCGGGATCGGCTCCGATCGCCAGCCCGGTCAGCACCGCGTCCTTGAGGCAGTATTTCGCCAGACTGTCCAGCGCAAACGGCTCCTCGCCCGACGGCTCCGCCTCCTCCCGCTCGAAGCGGGCCTGGAGGCGGTTCACCAACAAAAACTTGGCCGGGTTGCGGAAGAACTCCGTCAGTTGTCCGGGTGTCATCACCCGCCACTCCGGCCCCGCCGGGGGCAGGCGGGACGGCACGGCCGGCGCGGCGGCGGGTCCTCTCCCCGCCGCCTGCGCGGCGGCTTCCGAGAAGGTGAACAGCGCGCCGCCGGGCGGCCCGGTGAAATAACGTTCACTGAACGGCTGGAGCGGGTGCTCCACGACCAGGCGAGGAACCGGCGGTTCGTCCCCCGACGCCTGCTGCCTGCCGGCGTCGGGAAACCGGTACCCCTGGTCGATGTAATCGATGAGTTGACTCACCACCACGGCCGGCTGGAGCGCCGAGTTGTCCCGCGCATGGCGACCGATGTAGCTGATGTAGAAAACGTCCCTCGCCGACAGCAGCGACTCCAGAAACAGGTAGCGGTCTTCGTCGCGGCGGGAGCGGTCCAGGATCCGGTGTTCGCGCCGCATCAGGTCGAAACCGCACTCCGGCGCCTGTCGGGGAAATTCGGCATCGTTCAAGCCCAGCAGGGCGATCACCCGGAACGGGATGCTCCGCATGGGCACCATGGAGCAGCAGGTCACCCGCCCGGTCAGGAACCCGAACTCCACGGCGGGCTGACCCAGCGTCTCCTCCAGGCTGTGCCGCACCGCGTCCAGCCCGTACGCCGGCCCCTCATCCCCCAACCCCGGCAATTCGCCCAGGTCGTGGATCGCGGCCCGCAGACACTCGGTTTCCCGGTCCACGTCTTCACTGCGGACGAAGAATTCGTCCAGCAACACGGCCAGCCGCCGGGCCCACTCCCGGCGGGTGACGCTGCCGTCCAGCGTGCGGGCCAGCCGTCCGAAGGCCGCCACCAGCTCGGCCAACCGGCCCAGCACCGCGGCACCGTCCCCCTCCACCCCGGCGGCCGGGGCGATGCCGCCGAACAGCGCGTCCGCTTCGGGCGGCAGCGCGTACCCCAGCAGCAGGCGGTCCAATCCGGCGCGCCAGGTGTGGGTCGGTTCCGGTGGCAGGCCCAGCCGTTCCTTGGACGGGCCGTCGAGGCCCCAGCGGATGTTGGCGCCGACCAGCCACCCTCGGATGCGCTCCAGGTCGTCCGCCGTCAACGCGAAGCGCTCCCGCACGGGGACGAATTCGAGCAGGGCCAGCACGTCCGGCGCGGTGAAGCGGCTGTCCGCCAGTCGGAGCAGCGTCAGGAAGGCCTCCGCCACCGGGCTCTCGCGGCGCGGGCTGCGGTCGGTGATGGTGTACGGAATCCGCCGCCCCGGCGGGACCGAATCGAACACCGCGCGCAGGTAGGGCGCATACGTCTCGATGTCAGGCGCCAGCACCAGGATGTCGCCGGGCGCCAGGTCGGGCAGCGTGGCGAAGCAGTCCAGGAGGTGGTCGTGCAGGACCTCCGCCTCCCGCATGAGGCTGTGGCAGCTCACCACCCGAATGGAACGGTCGTCCGGCGCCACCGGCAGGGGCGCCGCCTCCGGATTTTTGCCGCGGCCGCGGTTCACAAGCTGTTCCAAATCAGCCTGAAGATGGCCCAGCAGATGCCGCCGTTCCCGTTGGGGAAACAACTCCTCGGCTTGAGCGTCCAGGTCGAGGAGGGCTTCAAGGAAATCGCGGCCGGTTTTGCCCCACGCCTCGAGCAGCGGCTGGCGCGCTTCCAGGTGGAATTCGCGGTCCAGCTCCGGATCGGCGGGACGGCCGCCGCGCAAGCGGCGCCGCTCGCGCTCCGAACGCAGGTCGCCCCAGTACTCGGCCGACGGCGTCAGGAGGTGGATGTAGACGGGGACGTGCCGCGCCAGCGCCGCCAGGACGGCCAGGTGATACGGCGGCAGGGTGGGCAAGCCGAACACGGACACGCGCTCCGCCAGGGCGGCGACGCTCGCCCGCGGCCCCCGCTCCAGGCAGGCGAGCAGCCGCTCCTGGAGCCGGAGGCGGTGGCCGCCGCCGAGCCGTTCCAGCAGGGCCCGCCAGACCAGCGCCTGCCAGGCTTCGTCGGCATCGCCGGGCAGACGGCGTCCGCCGGTTTCCCAGGCCCGGATGAAATCGGGCCGGTACACCAGGTACTGGTCGAAGGTGTCGGCGATCCGGCTGGCCAACTGGTAGAGCCTGAGTTCGCTGCCACCGATGTATTGCCGGATGGGCGCCGTCTCCGGCCGCTCCGCCAGTCCGACGTCGGTGCGGAGCAGGTCGGCCACCGCCCAGGTCAGGTTGTCCCGGTCAAACGGAGCGGGATCGTCCGCTTCCGGAACCAGCGGGCGCAGCACGTCGGTCACCAGCCGGTTGGGGAAGATGAACCGGGTATGGGCGCAGACGCCGGTGGCGCGGGCCAGCCGGAGCGACAGCCACCGACCCATGCCGCGGGTGGGCACCACCACGATCTCGGGGCGCAGTGGATCGCCGAGCGGCGCTTCGGCGACCATCCGGGCCAGCCGGTCGGCCAGGGCGTTCAGGTCGTTGCTGGTCCGGAGGAACAGGCCCGCTTCCAGCGGTGTGTGTGCGGCTCTCGGCATGGTGTCATCGTATTGCATACCGGCGAAGAAGTTCAAGTTTTTCATGCCCGCGGCGGGCTGCGGAAACGCCAGGCTTCACGGCACGATGTCCGATATCCGAATTCCAATGTCCGATTTCCGATGTCTGCTGTCCGCGATTCCACTTGGGCGCCGCCGACCGGCGGTGCTAAGATGCACTTTCGATTTTTCCCCGAGGAGGCAGTATGCGGCGATTCATCGCGCTCCTGGTGCTGGCGGCCGCTGCCGGCTGGGCGCTGGCCGGCGATCGGCTGGCCGAGCTGTCCCGCAAGGCGGACCAGTACAAGGGCAAGCAGGATTACGTGCATCTCTACAACGACGCCGACGTCCGGGTGCATCCCAACGGCATGAGCCACCGCGTCGAGCGCTCGGCGGTCAAGGTACTTTCGACGGCGGGCTGCCGGGAGTTTCAGACGCTGAGTTTCTTCTACGACCCGCTGACCATGGGCATCCGGGTGACGAGCGCCGCCGTGATCCGCCCCGACGGCACCCGCCGTGAGGTGCCCCTGGACGCGGTCCGGAGCTATCCCCAGCCGGCGCGGGCCATCTTCTGGCCCAACGTCCGCGTGTCGATTCCCTACGGCCTGCTGGCCGAAGGCGACGTCGTCACCTTGGAGCTGGAGAAGAAGGGCTTCTCCTACGCCCTCCTGGCGGAGGCGCTGGACGACACGCGGTTCGCGCCGCCCATGGAAGGCCACTTCTACGACATCGTCGAGATGCAGGCCGACCACCCGGTGCTCAGCACCCGGTACGCCGTGGAGGTGCCGGCGGGCAAGCCGATCCAGTACCGCGTCTACGGCGGCACGCTGGCGCCGGCCGCCGAGTTCACCGACACCGGCATGCGTTACATCTTCAGCCGCGAGGATGTCGAACCGCTGAAACGAGAGCCGGCCATGGTCGCCTCCTCCGACGTGGCCCTCAAGCTGCTCGTCTCCACGACGGTGCGCTGGGAGGACAAATCGGAGTGGTTTTATGGCGTCAACGAGAACTTCAGCTTCAAGGTGCTGCCCGAGATCAAGGCCAAGGTGGACGAGCTGGTCAAGGGCTGCCGCACCGACGAGGAGAAGATCGACGTCCTGAACCACTGGGTGGCCCACTACATCCGGTATTCCGGGCTGTCCATGGGCGAGGGCGAGGGGTACACCCTCCACCCCTCCGACATGATCTTCCGCGACCGGAGCGGCGTGTGCAAGGACAAGGCCAGCCTCCTGGTCACGTTCCTCCGCGCCGCCGGCTTCGAGGCGTATCCGGCCATGACCATGGCCGGCGCCCGGATCGACAACTTCCCCGCCGACTTCTTCAACCACAGCGTCGTGGCGCTGCGCCAGGGCGACGGCACCTTCCGGATGCTGGATCCGACCTGGGTGCCCTGGGTGCGCGAACAGTGGTCATCGGCCGAGCAGGAGCAGCAGTACCTCGTGGGCTATAAGGAGGGCCAGCCTCTCAGAACCACTCCGTACTCACCGCCGGAAAACCACTACTACGACCTGGCGGTGACGGGGGCCATCGCCGATGACGGTACCTTCACCGGCCGGCTGACCGTCAAAGCGGAAGGGCAGACCGACGCGATGATGCGGCGCGCCACCCGCGCCAACCACCGCCCGGAGACCGAGGCGTACTTCACCCGCATCCTCAAGGGCCTCTATCCCGACGTCACGATCACCGCCCTCGCGTACAGCGACCCCAACGACATCGCCAAGCCCATGGAAGCGGCCATCGACTGCGTCATCCCGCGCTACGCTCTGCGGGGCGGCGATGGCTGGCGGTTGCGCTCCCCGGCGCTGACCTACGCCCGCCGCGACCCCATCAACAACGAGCTCGACATGCGCTTCCCCGACACCGACACCCGGGAGTACGGGTTCCGGAGCCGCTGCACGAAGCTGTACCGGATCACCGAGAGTTTGGAGTTCCCCCGCGCCATCGCCGCCGACCGATCGGTGCTGGCGCCGGAGAAGCGTTGCGGCGGTGAATTCGCCGAACTGGCGCTCGCCGCATCCGCCGACGGCGCGACGTTGCGGCGCCAGACCACCCTGTCGCTGAAGAAACGGATCTACCCGGCCGCCGCCTGGAAGGAGTACAAGGACGCCATCGGCGCCTTCCAGGACGCGGAGAGCCGGTACGTGATCGTCCGCTACTAAAAGGAGGCGGCCATGAAACGCATCATCATCCTGACCCTGCTCGCCGCCGCGCTGCTCCTGCCGGCGCTGGCCCAGGCCGCGGCGGAAGTGATCGAAGAGCACGTGACCTTCACCATCGCCGCCGACGGCGCCGTGCAGCGCCACGTCCGCCAGAAGGTCCAGGTCCACGACGCCGTGGCGTTCGGCCGTTGGGGCGAGTGGTTCCACACCTACAATCCCGACCTGGAGGAGATCCGGATCATCCGCTCGGTGACGACCCAGGCCGACGGCACCGCCGTGCCCACCCCCGACAACGGCATCCTGGACCAGGGCGTCTTCGCCGTCCAGAACGCCCCCGACTTCACCCATCTGCGGGAGAAGATGGTCTCCCACACCGGACTCGAACCCGGCTGCACGATCGATTTCGAATACGTCATCGCCGACCGGCGGCCGTTCCGCACGGCCGTATACGAAAGCATGGCCGGCTACTACCCCATCCGCCGGAAAACCGTGACCGTCGCGGGCCGTCTGCCGGCCCCGGTCCGGACCCACGGCCTGGCGCGCGGCGCCGGCCGCAACGCCTTCACGGTGACCGACGTCCCGCCGCTGCTTCAGGACAACCACTTCACCGCGGCGGCGGATACGCCGTTCGTCTACCTCGAGCTGCGCAGCCCGCTGGCCGCCGCGCGCGCGGCCATCGCGGCCCAGTCGCGTGACGGACTGCCCGACCTGCTTGCCGAGCTGAAGCTGGGCCCCGACGCCCTGCCCGGCGAGATCCTGACGCGCCTCCGCCACCTGCTGAACGAGCGACTGGCGCCGGTGGCGCTGAACGCGGAGCGCACCGCCTATACCCTGCGGGCGCTGCCGGCCGTCTGGCGGTCGGGCTACGCCACGCCGCTGGAGTCGGCCGCCCTGGCCGCCGCGGTACTGGACCACTACCGCGTGGAACACCAGGTGGCGGCGCTCGCCGAAATCGTCGACGGCCAGCCGCTGCTCGACGATCCCGGCTGGGCCGTGCTGACACCGAACGGGCCGGTCTGCCCGGCCAGCCTGCCGGCGGACGGGCGAGTCCCGGTGGCCCTCGACGGCCGGGTTCTTGCCGAGCCTGCTCCGACGGTAGTGGAGCTCTGGATTGACCTGACGGAATCCGAAGGCGGCGCACTGGAGGGCCCCGCCCTGCTGGCCGTGGACCATCCGCCCGCAGCGGCGGCACTGGCCCGCCTGCTCCCATTGGCCGGCGCCAAGGCGTCCGGCGTCGAGACCACACACGCCACGCCCCAGCGCGTGGTCCAGACGGGGACGGTGACCGCCGCGCTGGCGGACGACCGGCTGACCCTGACCGACGCCCTGGCCGATTACCTCCAACTGCCGGCGCTCGTCGCCGCGGCGGAGCGCTGCACGCGGCTCAGCCTGCCGGCACCCGTGCGCGTCCGGATGCACCTCACGGTGCGGACGCTGAAAGCCCGCCGCTGGGTGACGGCGCCGCCCCAGACGGTGGCCAACGCCGCCGGCTCCAGCCGCTGGGCCTGGACGGCCGGCGACGACCGCCTGGAGCTCTCCGCGCAGCTCGACCTGAAGGCCACCCGGTTCGAGCGACCGGCGATGGCCGAACTGCAGGCCCTGCTGGCGCCGCTGCTGGCCGCCAGCCACAAGGTCGCCTTCGCCGAGGCCCCCTGATCCTATCGGCCGGGCGTCCCAACTGCGGCGGGACGTCCGGCCCTGTTTTCGTCCTCCGGCATCTCTGACTTGAACCGCACCCCCCCATGACCGTCATCCAAGCAGCCGGCATGCGGTGGATGCCGAGTCAACGGCCGATTCAAGAGAAGTTCATGGACGCGATCATCCAGTTCCTGCTGCAGCACGGTTACCTCTTCCTGTTCCTCCTGGTGTTCGTGGAGCAGCTGGGCCTGCCCGTGTCCGCTCTGCCGGGCCTGCTGGCCATGGGCGCGCTGGCTGCCGGCGACCGCTTTTCTTTCGCGGGGGCGCTGGCCGCCGCCTTCGCCGGATCGGTGATCGCCGACACCGGCTGGTACCTGCTGGGGCGCTGGCGGGGTCACGCGGTGATCCGGCTGCTCTGCCGGATCGCGCTGGAACCGGACACCTGCGTGCGGCGCACCCTGGGCGCGTTCGACCGGCTGGGGGCGTGGACGCTGGCGGTGGCCAAGTTCCTGCCCGGCCTGAGCCTCATCGCTCCGCCGCTTGCCGGCGCCAGCCGAATGAGTCCGCTGGTGTTCCAGATCGGAAACGGAGCCGGGATCATCCTCTGGGCCGGCGGCTGGATGGTGCTGGGCTGCCTGTTCCACACCCAGCTCGAGGTGCTGGCCCGCTGGGGCCTGCGCCTGGGCGCCTTCCTCATCGTTCTGTTGGCCGTCCCGTTGGCCGTGTATGTGATTTTGAAATTCCGGCACCGGCGGCGATTTCTGCGCACGATTCACCGGGCCCGGATCGGCGTCGACGAGCTGGCACTGATGCTGGCGAGCGCCGATCCGCCCGCGGTCATCGATCTGCGCCACCCCGACGAGATCGCCGCCGACGGAGGGATCCTGCCCGGCGCCCACCGGATCCCGGCCGCCGAGCTGGAACGCCGCCGCGGGGAGATCCCGTCCGACCGGGATGTGGTGTTGTACTGCAACTGCCCCCGTGAGGCGTCGAGCGCCGCCATGGCCCTGAAGCTGCATCGATTGGGTTTCCCCCGCGCCCGACCGCTGGCGGGCGGCCTGGATGCCTGGCGGGCGTCCGGCCGGCCCGTGGATCCCGCCGAACCCCCGACCTCCATTTAAAATGACGGATTTCCTGCCGGCAACGGATCAACGGGCCGGGGACGGCCCGTCCAGCCGCTCGGCCCGCTTGCGGCATTGCGCCGCCTCGTCGGTCCGGCCCAACTCATCGAGCACAAGACCCAGCCGGCGCCAGCCCTCGGCATGGTTCGGCTGTCTCTCCAGAAACCGGCGATAGTGCCCCTCGGCCTGGATGTACCGCCGGCCCGACGCCAGCACGTTGCCCAGTTCCAGCTCCGCTGCGGCGAACCCGGGGTTGAGCGCCAGCACGGTGCGCAGCGAGGCCTGCGCGCGATCGAGTTCGCCGAGGCGGGCGCAGAGCAACGCCAGGTTGAAATGCGCCAGGTGGTAGTTGGGTTCCAGCGACAGCGCCCGCCGATAGCATTCGCCGGCTTGGGTGGGCCGCCCACTGCGCTGATAGACGTTGCCCAGATTGGTCCAGGCCACGGGGTTGTGGGGTTCCAGCTCCAGGACTTGGCGGTACATGGCCGCCGCGCGGTCCAGTTGCCCGGTGCGGGAGAAATAGATGGCGAGGTTGAGGTAGTACCCGGCGTCCTTCGACACCTGGGGGAACTGCGCCAGCAGGGCGAATGCCTCGTCGTACCGGCCGGTCTGAATGGCCAGGTAGGCCATGCGGTTGGCGACGACGCCGGACTTGGGCTGACGGCGCAGCACTTGTTCGTAGAGGCCTTGGGCGGCGGCGTAGTCGCCCCGATCGCGCGCGATGTCGCCCAGCTGCAGCAGGGCGTCCGTGTTGCCCGGCTCCAGCGCCAGCACCCGCCGGAAGCCGGCGACCGCCTTCTCCAGTCGGCCCTGGCGCATCTGGACCACGGCCAGGTTATAGTTCGGGCGGGGCTTGTCCGGCGCCTTGGCGGCGGTGTCGCTCCAGAACGCCAGTGGCGAGCGGTAGGCGGGCAGGCGCGCCTGCAGCAGACCAGCGAACCCGAGCACCAGAAGGCCGAGCACCACGGCGCCCGCCGCCGTCCACCACCGGTCCCGGCGATCGCCGCGCAGCGCCGCGTCCGCCGGCCAGGCCAGGCCGGCGATCAGCAGGGCCAGGAACACGGCGGGCACATAGATCCGGTACTCCATCAACGGATCCGCGATGGGAATGATGCTGGACGTGGGCGCGCCGGCCAGCGGGTACATGACGCCGGCCAGCACCACCAGCCGGCGGCGGCGGCGGCACGCCCAGACCAGGCCGGCCAGCGCGGCGGCCCAGAACACCAGGCTCGCCAGGAGGCGCGGGTCCAGCAGGCTCCGGACGGCCGGGTAGTCCGGGTCGGCACAGAGCCAGGCCGGTAGCGGCAGAAGGAACACACCCACCTGGCGCGCCACGAGGGTAACCTGGGTCAGAAAGTACTCCCACCGGGTGAAGGGGAGCCCGCCACCTCCCACGGTCTCGCCCCAGTCGAACTGGAGCACCTTCAGGAGCAGCGCCGCCGTGACCACGGCAAGCGCCAGCCAGAGCTTCTTCTCCTCCCGCCAGGTCTGACGGAGCGTGCGTCCATCCAGCAGCGCGATCAGCAGGCAGACGGCCGGAAACGTGACCGCCATCTCCTTCGACAAGCCGGCCGCCAGGTAGGCCGCCGTCACCCCCAGCCAGCCGATCCCCGCGGGTCGGTCCCGTTGCCGCAGGTACAGGATCAATCCCAGCAGGTAGAAGCCGGCGCAGAGGAGTTCCGACCGCGCCGACACCAGCACCACCGCCATGGACAGCAGCGGGTTGGCTAGGAACACCGCACCGGCTCCCAGAGCCCACCAGAGCGTCGCCGGGGCCGCGCCCGCCGCGCCTCCCCAGCGGCGCGCCAGCACCAGGAACACCATCGCCACCAGCCAGGCGTTGAGCCCGTGGAGAGCCACCTGCACGGCGTGATACCCGAGCGGCGCGTAGCCGCCCCAGGCGTAGTTGATCGCATACGACAGGATGACGAGGGGGCGGTTGTGGTGGAGCATGGCGGGTAGGTTGCCCAGGCTCAGAATCGGCCGGTTGTCAAACACGAGATACAGGTCATCGAACAGGAAGGGAGCTTGCAGGGCCGGCCAGTAGAGGATGAACGCTCCGATCAGGAAGACCGCGGCGGCGGTGGCCAGGGCGGACCGGTCGTTCCGGGAGGCGGCGGTTGCGGCTGGGTTGGGCGCTCCATTCACGGCACCAGTATAGGGCATTCGGACGTCGAACCCAACCCCATTGTCTCACCGGCGGCGCACCGGCGATGGTACGCCGGCGGCTGATCGCGTATAATGGGCGCGGCCTCGCGGCCGACACTCTCGCCGGATGGAGACGGCATGGTCCGGTTGCAGCGCGGTATCACGGCGGAACAGGACGGGCGGATCCGGCGCCCGGCTCCCGCGCCGCCCCTGACGCCGTCGGAGGAAAAGGAGATCGCCTACTACAGCGGCATCCGCCGCGCGCACGGCGACACCGGCTTCTTTGACCTGCTGACGGCCAAGGCCAACTTCATCCGCGTCTTCCAACTCCTCGCCGATCGGCTTGATCTCCAACCGGGTCAGACGGTCCTCGAAATCGGCGCCGGCCAGGGCTGGGCCAGCTGCCTGGCCAAACGCCGGCAGCCGGACTGCCACGTCGTCGCCGCCGATATCGCCCGCGACGCCCTGCTCTACGCCGCGGCATACGAGCAACTCCTCGGCGTGCGCATCGACGAGCTTTGGGAGTGCTCCGTGCGCGCGCTCCCCTTCGCCGACGCCCAGTTCCACCGCATCTTCGCCTTCGCCTCGCTCCACCACTTCGGCGAGCGGCACGACTACGGCGGGATCCTGGCCGAGGTGCTGCGCCTGCTCGCACCCGGCGGCCGCGCGGTGTTCCTGTACGAGAACTGGGCGCCCGGCTGGGCCATCGGCTGGATCCGCCGGCGGGCCCGCCGCCAGATGCGGGACGCCGTGGACGAGGATGTGCTCCATCTGGGGCATCTCCGCGACGCCGGCCGTCGGCTGGGCGGTCGCCTGGAGGTGGAGTTCTGGCCCAACCCGGGCTTCCGCGAATCGGCGGCGGCCGCCGCCTATATGGCCGTGCTGAACCGCTGTCGCTTCCTCGCGTCGATACTGCCGGGCACCGTCAACGTCACCCTTACCCTGCCCGCCGCCCCGTAATCCCCAATCCATCCCTCCGGCTGCGTCGCGAACCGCCGCCCCCCCTTTCCCTTCACATTCCTCAACTCACCGTTCTTTGTTCACCATTTACCGTTCACCAAAAAAAACGCCCCGCCCTTGCGGGCGGGGCTGTTCGGATCGGACGTTTCGGTCGCGTGCTACCAGGTGGCCTTGCAGGTGTAGTTCAGCGTGGACGAGTACGCGCTGTTGTAGCCGTACACCTTGATGTAGAAAGTCGCCGTGGTGGTGCCGCTGTTCTTGTAGGAGATGCTCTCCACGGAACCGGTGCCGTTCTGGCCGCGCACGAGGACGGTCCCGGAAGAGTTGGCGATGTAGATGTCGTAATCCTTCGTGGAGGGCGGAGTCATCACCACCGCCAGAGTCTTGCCGGCGGGCAGGCTGACCTTGAAGAAGTCGACGTCGATGAAGGTGCCGATCTTGGCGGTCACGGTGGTGCCGGAGGTGGAGATGGTGTTGGCCGTGCCCGTCGTGTTGTTGAACTCGGTCTCGTTCATCGAGGTGCCGCTTGAGGCGGAATAGGTCGCCGTGAGCGTCACGCCGGAGAAGGTGGAGTATGCCCGCACGCCGATGTAGAAGGTGCCGGCCACCGGGTTGCTGATGGTCACGGTCTCGGCGTTGCCCGACGTGTAGCCGCGGCCGTCATAGGAACTGGTCGTCGGCGCGGCGCCGCGTTTCACGTACAGGTCGGCGTCGCCGGTGCCGCCCGAGGTCTTGACCACGAGGGAGGACTGGCCGGACGGAACGGCGATCGTGTACATCAGCATGGTGCCGGTGGAGGCCGCCAAGCCGGTCACGGGCACGCCGTTGGTCAGCACGTTGCCGCCGCTCCCGCCCGTGGTGATGGTCAGACTCAGCGTGGCGGTCTTGGTCAGGCCGCCGCCGGAACCGGTGATGGTCACGGTGTAGGTGCCCGCCGCGGCGGTGCCGCCGGCGATGGTGAGCGTCGAGGAGCCGGAGCCGGGCGCGGCGATGGACGTCGGATTGAAGCTGGCCGTGGCGCCGGAAGGCACGCCGGAGGCCGTCAGGGCGACCGCTGAGTTGAAGCCGCCGCTCACCGTGGTGGTCACGGTGGTCGAGCCGGAGGCGCCCTGGGCCACGGACAAGGAGGTGGGCGAAACCGCCAGGGTGAAGTTCGGGGTGGTGGTGGAGCCGGTGTAGGTGGCCTTCAGGGAGACGCCGGAGAAGGTGGCGTAGGCATGCACGCCGATGTAGAAGTCGCCGGCCACCGGGTTGGTGATGGTCACGGTCTCGGCGTTGCCGTTGGTGTAGCCGCGGGCGTCATAGGAGCTGGTCGTCGGCTGGGCGCCGCGCTTCACGTACAGGTCGGCGTCACCGGTGCCGCCCGAGGTGGTGACCACCAGCGAGGTCTGGCCGGAGGGGACCGCGATCTTGTACATCAGCATGGTGCCGGTGGAGGCCGACAGGTTGCTCACCGTCTGGCCGTTGGTCAGGGTGATGACGCTGACCGGAGCGCCGGGCACGCCCACGGCCGTCCAGCAGTTGTGGACCTGGGTCACTTCGTTCGAGGAGGCGCCATACAGGTCACTGGCCGCCTGGGCGGTGGCGTTGCGGGCGCCCTGGAAGTTGGTGGACGTGGTCATGTAGGTGGTCAGGGCGCGGTAGAAGATCTGCTCGGCCTTGGCCACGCCGATGCCCGTGACCACGGTGGTGGTCTTGGAGCGCGGATGGGTGCCGCCCTGGCAAAGCAGGTAGTAGGCCAGGTTGCCGATGCCGGAGTTCAGGTGGACTCCGCCGTAATCCGAGGTGCCGGTGTAGCGCTCCGGAT